>Ga0233425_10000307_pt1 | contig 128799 bp, 142 predicted proteins | sample Watercolumn_Towu_2_FD_181712 | JGI IMG/M metagenome (GOLD analysis project Ga0233425, IMG submission 181712) | Freshwater microbial communities from Lake Towuti, South Sulawesi, Indonesia - Watercolumn_Towuti2014_140_MG | ecosystem: Environmental > Aquatic > Freshwater > Lake | place...
TGAAAAAGTGAGCAATTCCAGCAAATTCTGGTCGTATCGAGTTTATCTTGTACCTACCTTGTTCAGCCATTTCCCTGAGATGCAATAGATATTTTTTGAGAATTTCATACAATTCTGGGCTTGGCAGGCTCAGAAAATAGGAAGGATCAGTTATCTTCATGTGTATTAGGAACCGCTCAAAGGCGCCACGATAATTCTTGCGTGTAACTGGATTAGTTACATAATCCTGAAAGACAGACATGCAATCATATTTTTGGAGTGCTTGACTCAATGTATAATTACGGGTATTTTTTTCATTTAAGGAATCTATCGCTTTTTTGCTCCCTTTGGGACAGGTTGTACCTAAATCCCGATTCTTTAAACTAGTTTTTCGAATCGCATGTTTTTTAAAGGCATAAATTTCACCAAAAAGCTGAACATATCATGGCAGAGCCTCACAACTACAGAAAGGTAGGCTATTCGATGATCCTCGTTGCTGCGTCACTCGTAATGATTGCCTTGCTGTATCTTTCAATCGGTGACGACGTCCTTTACTCTGACCGTGTAAGTAAACAAAAACAATTCGAGTATCAGCAATTTCTTGAGGAGCAAAAACAAAAGATGGAGCAGGCAATGGGTCAGGAAGGCAAAAACCTTTCAGTTGAGTTAAGCGAAGACGTGCAGATGAAGAATCCCTAGCTACCTGTAGCCGTTGTTAAAGTCTTCCCAAAAGTTGAGATTTGACGTAAACTTGTTCATCTTGTACAATGCGCCCCCGATTATTCCTGCATGATAAAAGGTGTACATTAGCACTTGGGATGCCGATGGTTGTGTGTGCGAAAGACTCAGTGCAATCATTGAGAAAAGGATGAATGTGCCAACGAATGTAGCAATGCTGTTTACGATCCCCACGAGGCCGATTATTCTCTTTGTCGCTACTGCCATAATTGAGATGCTGGACACTATGAGAAAGGTCAAGCCGCCGTTTTGTGAGGTAAACTGAGTCACCCAATCTGCCAATCCTATCTCGAGAATGGGCCTCTGCGGCAAATGGATCCCGCCGTTTAGCGCAAAGCTGACTGAGCTGAACAAGCCTCCCATGATAAAGAAATACAACATGATCTTGATCATTCCGCGCTTGATTGGACTGCGCGTCTCGGCAGGACTTACAGCCCTCTCCGTAATTTTCAGACCGAAAATAAATCCGACGAAAATGGTTGGGAAATACATCATTTCAGTCAAGTATGGTGTTTCTTCTGTTAACTTGTGAATCTGTGGCGCAAAGACCAAAAACAAGAGTATTGCAAGCAGTGCCGCGCTGCCACAAAGTACTGGGTTAAGATAAGAGCGGCGCGACTCGTAGATATCCGCGTTCCAATTATACATTTTTAAAACTAGGTGAAATCGAATTAAAGAAAATGACGGAAAATCATTTGGGCAATTAATCAATTTTCTCTATACATCATGACGCGCAGGCAGGATATTCTGCTTAATAAAGAATGATTTTTTATTTTTTGTTGACCTGTAAAATCGCTATTTTTCTATTCTGCTTGTGCTGGGTTATGTTCGGATCAGCACACGCACAACCCTCAAAACAGAATTGGTATCTTGGTGAAGGGCTCGGCGTGGGAGATGAATTTGTCTATGAGGTATGTGATTTTGTTTTGAGAATTCCCGAGTCACCAGATCACTGCTATGCCTATCAAAAACAAACTCGTAATTGCAGGCGAGATGCCACGTCTTTGCACATCAATAATGGGCTAATTTGTTTTAAGGATCTTTTAGGTTCCATCATTCCATGGATTTCTTCGATCACACTTCAGGTCTCTATAACTTCACAGAACCACACTTCAAAAGGAATAAGTATCTCCGCTTAGGCATCAAGCACAAATGAGTAATTGGGACCTCATGATGCCTGGGATGGGCCTGACTGCAATCGGCTTGGCAGGAGTAACAATCTCGTATGCCGGAATAGCGCACACTTTTATCGACGGCATGCACGCCCTGACCGGCCTGACCATGTTTATCGGACTTGTCTTTTTGTCTGCAGGAATCCTTGAGGGGGGCGTTTCCACAAGTAACCGGGCAAAAGCCACGACTTTGGTGGTTTTGGGAATCTCATTTTCGTTTGGCCTTGCCGCACTTAACTTCAATGCAATCACGACGATTCCAACATTTGCTGGGGTGATGCTCATTGTAGCGGTTCCAGCGATAGTTATGGCATACGTGTCAATGAAAATGCCCCAGTATTCAAAACCAGTCTCGCTCATATTCATAATCGCAGTAGGCGCTGCAATTGCGGCATATGTGGGATTCGGCCTATATGGTCCGTCACAATATCTGGTTCCGCCTCCAGTTGAGGAAGTTCCAGTCGAAGCACCAGCCGCACCATCTACTCCGATATTCGCAATCTCAATTTTGAAAGGATCTGCAACACAAGGCAACCCAGACTATGATCCGGATGTAGCGAATGTTCCTGCTGGAAACATTATAGAATGGACAAACGATGATACTGTGGCCCACACAGTCACGAGCTCAGCCGACGCAGGAGCTACATTTGACTCTGGTTTGATCTCTGCAGGAGCAATCTACCAGTTAGATACATTGAAGCTAAGTCTTGGTAAATACGACTACATGTGTATAGTGCACCCATGGATGACCGCATCGTTTGAGCTAATTGAAGAATCTGGAGAGAGACTTGCCGAAGGCGCAACCGCAACAGATCCAAACTCAATTCCAGAAGCACCAGAACCATCTGGCGTAGTCGAGTCCCCCAATACGGAGGCGCCAGCCGAAGAACCAATTGTAGAGGAAACTCCAGAGACACCAACTGTGACTGAGCCAACAGAAACAACGCCTTCTGAAGTTCAAGTGTCAATCCCAGTTGGCGCGTCGACGCCTGGATGTGAGACATCAAACGAGTGCTTTATTCCAAATGCCGTTTCTATAGCGGCAGGAAGCACGGTCGTATGGTCAAATGACGATACCGCGGCACACACAGTCACAAGCGGCAAGGACGTAACACCTGATGGCGTTTTTGATAGCGGTCTCTTTATGGCAGGAAAAACATTTTCCCACAAATTCGACGATGCAGGAGAATATGATTACTTCTGCATAGTTCACCCTTGGATGACTGGTTTAGTAAGCGTAGAATAAGCTTGGAAACATCTCTTACCCTCAACAAAAATCATAAGCGGGAACTCATCGAACATGCAAAAAAATGCGCACCAAACGAGTCATGCGCTCTCTTGTTTGGAAAAGAGTCATCGGGAACATACACTGTCATGGATGTATTTCTTACCAAAAATACCGAAGACTCACCAATCAACTTTACAATCTCAAACGAGGATCTGCTAAGAGGATACAAAGATGCAGAGCAAAAGAAACTCGACGTAATCGGAATTTTCCACTCACACCCACACTCAGACGCATTCCCTTCAGCAACTGACAAGAAATTCATGGAGATAAATCCTGTCATCTGGCTCATATTTTCAAACAAGTCAGATGAATTGGCAGCATATGTCTTGGATCATAAAGTAAAACCCGTTCATGTCACGATATCCTAGGCCTTTCTAAAAGTCGCCTTTGAGCCAGCCTCTACTCTTGATATGGTTGCCTTGTCGGGATTTATGATCTTCCCAATCACGTTTACGGGAGAATATGGCCTGATCTGATTCTTTTCACCTATCGGTGTGGGGCCATAAAAAAGACATATGGCGTTACCTGGGGGCCAGAATGCCACGTCGTACATCTCGACTAAGGGTTTTTCATTTTCCTCTGTAGCCTTCAGTGGAGTTGGATCTGTGTAGATCTCCTTGCCCCACACATTGACTCTGACTGTGAACGGTAGGCATTTGATGAACTGACCTACTGTCTTTGGAGCAATTTTGTCATCCAGTTCCAACGCGATGTTATCTAATTTTGGAATCTCTACGTTGACTATGTACTTCACATAGTAATTGGTTTCTTGAATTAAATATCCCTTTTTTCTTATCAAAATCATGGAAATACATGTCTACGATACTTACGTAGAAGCCAAGGACGGACACACGATGCACTTTGATGTAATCACAGCAGTAAAAGATCACGCAAAGGCAATCGAGTACGCCAAACAATGGCTAAACACAGTTGGCGAAAGTGGTGCAAAAGTCACAACAGAAGAGTGTCAGTTTTGTCACTCCCAAGGCGCACCAAAGCCAGTGGAGGACGCCATCAAATCTAACGGATTCTTCATCCAAAAGATGGAAGGCTGTCCATAAACTCTTTTTTTACTTTTTACTAGCTATTTTCAAATATGATGTTCTACACCATACACCAGTGACAAAAAAACCAACCTACAACAAACTTACGGTGGAGGGTGACAAAAAAACCCAGTGGATATGCGGTTGCTTTGAGACAATAGACGGATATTTCTGGTTCTGCGATGAACACAAAATCACTCTGAAAAAAACGATCGAGGCCCAAATAGACGAACTTGACATGACACGTGTCCTCGATTAGAATTTTGCTGCAGTGTTCATTATTTACGTCATAGATTACTGTCCTAGAGGCATTGCAGTAATGTATGTGCCGTCTATTTGGCCTTGACCTTCTTTGGGTTAATCGACTTTAACCCTTCGTCAACGAGAATCCCAAGCACTGATGAGTAACTCCACCCCTCGTTTGTGGCACTGATGAGATCCACCTGAAGACGGCGAATTTTTTTATCAAGATCCTCATCTAGTGTGAATGTGATTCGTTTTTTCAATAATGTTCATATTTTCTCTCAACTAAAATTATTTAAGATATCAACTTCGGTAGATCGAAGTTAAATCTCTCAGATAATATTAAATGTATATGCAAAAGATACGGCATGGGGAGCGCATGATGGTGGATGTGGAGTTAGAACATAGTTCTATTTGTAAAATTCATTGGCTGTTTTGTGTTAAATGCACAAACACCATCTTTTCTTACAACACTTGGGAACAAAAAAGATGAACGAGAATCCGTACAAGGCAGTGGTGGCAATCTCGGTCGAAATAGTGTTGATGAGAAAAGGCGGCCCACAATACCAGCTTGCTCTTGCAAGGTTGGAACGTGACTATGGGTGCAAAGTCTTTGATTGCTTTGACCACCCACAATACCTCAAGTCTGTTCTACAGGATGTCTATGGAAAGGATTATTCCGATTTGATAGAAAAAATAGAGATTGAGTAGGTGAAAGCATATCGGAAAATGACATTATGAGATTTTTGCAAGTCCTAAAGAATTAGATTTTTAAAATAAGCTAGGCCACCACCCACATGGAAAAAATACTACGTGATACCGATTATGTGAGTCCGTTTTTGTTCGAACTGAGTGGCTTTATGGGAAAAAAATGGAATCTCAGCGTCCTATGGGAATTGCGAAACCACAAATCCATGAGGTACAACGAAATTCTAGAATCTCTTGGTGGGATCTCGCCGTCAACTCTTGCGGATGTATTGAAGAACCTGCAAAAAGAGTCACTGATAAAGCGTTCTGCTCACGGAAAGGTGCCTCCATACCGTGTACACTACAGCATAACAAAAAAGGGGCTGGATCTGATCATTGCCAGCTCGTACCTAATCAAGTGGGCAATTAAAAAGAAAAAACACTAGAGAACAAGAATTGCCACAAACGCCGAGACAAATACTATTGCTACTGTGTTTAGCAACTTGATTACCGTGTTGAGTGCAGGTCCGGCAGTGTCTTTGTATGGGTCACCAATTATGTCGCCCACAACTGCAACTTTGTGTTCTTCACTTCCCTTGCGACCCTGCATTTCGACAAGCTTTTTGGCATTGTCCCATGCACCGCCCGTGTTTGCCAAGTGGAAGGCCAAAAATATTCCGGTGATCACAGCTCCCATCAGCAATCCTGCCACTGCGGGTGGGCCAAGCAGTATGCCAAGCACGATTGGTGCTGCAACTGCCATGCTTGCTGACTTCCATAGTTCCTTGAGCGATGCGACGGTGGCAATGTCTACGCATTTTGCGTAATCCGGCTTTGACTTACCGGTCAAAATCTCTGGGTCTGCCTTGAATTGGCGTCGCACTTCATCGACCATCTTTGAGGCTGCGCGTGACACTCCAGATATCAGCTGGCCTGTGATGATGAATGGAATGAGGCTTCCAACCAGCAATCCTACGATGATTGCGGGATTTGTCAGGGTGTAATCTGAAAGCTTGGCAAAGTTTTCTGGCGACAAGTGTGAAAACGACGTAGATGCGTGCTCTGTGAGGAATAATTTTGCCTCGTATTGGAATGCTTGGATCATCGCAAGTGCGGCCAGGGCAGCGCTTGCTATTGCGAATCCTTTTGTTACTGCCTTTGTGATGTTTCCAACTGCATCGATTTGGTCAGTCACCTTTCTGTTTTCCTCGCCCATGCCGGTCATCTCTACGATTCCCCCCGCGTTGTCTGCAATCGGGCCAAACGCGTCTATACTTAGGACAATTCCAGCAAGGCTGAGCATTGCCATGGCAGTAAGTGATGTTCCAAAGATTCCATAAAGTAAGGCCTGTGATGGATCAGGTGCAGCAGAAGCAGATATTGCAAACGAGATAATTATTGCAGCCACCAGTGCAATCATGAAAGGTCCAGTGGACTGCATTCCCTTTATGATTCCCATCAGAGTCAGCGATGCGTAGCCCCACTTTGCGGAGTCTGAGATCTCTTTGACCGGCTTGTATCTGAAATTGGTGTAATAGTCAGTGATTCTCTGTATTACGGGTACCAGAATCACGCCCACAACTGTGCTTGCAAATAGTGCATACGACGTTTTGTCTTGGCCTATGAACATGTACGTGAATGCAAAGTTGAGCGCGATTGCAATTGCGGCAGCAACATAAAACGAGCGGTTGAGCGGCTTCATCACATCTGTGACGTTTTTTGAGTTGATTGTTGCAGCGCCAATGATTGATGCGATAAGGCCTGATGCGCCAACCAAGATTGGGTAAATCACAATCTTTGGCATTCCAATTAGTGCTCCAATCAGAATTGACGCAAGTACTGTTACTATGTATGATTCATAGACGTCAGAGCCCATTCCTGCAGCATCTCCTACGTTGTCGCCTACGTTGTCTGCAATTGTTGCGGGATTTCTTGGGTCGTCTTCTGGGATGTTTGCTTCAACTTTACCTACTAGATCAGCTCCCATGTCTGCTGCTTTTGTGAATATACCCCCCCCTATTCTGATGAATAGTGCAATCAAGCTTGCACCTATTCCGACACCTGCAATTGTGATTGGGTCTGGAAACACCATGTACAATAATGCAAGTACCAAGAGTGCCATTGCTGGGACTGCAAGGCCAACAGTTGCACCGCCCCTAAATGCAAGAGCAAACGTTTTTCCAATTCCGCTGTTTGTTGCGTTTGCGGCCCTGACTGCAGCCTTGACTGTTATTTTTAGCGATATGAGCCCTGCAACGGCGGAAAGCGCCGCACCTACTGCAAAAGCTATGCCGTTTGAAAATCCTATGAAATATCCGATTATTACTGATAATCCTACTGCTACTGGAATGATGATCTTCATCTCTCTTCTAAGAAATGCAGCGGCGCCTACTTTGACTGCATCTGAAATCTCCATCATCTCTTTTGTGCCGGCCTTTTGTTTTCCCACCCAAGCGGCAAATCCTGCGGCAACGGCAAAAGAAGCAATGGCTGCACCTATAGGAATTATCTGTTGCAGATCCATTTTACAACTGCCTGCCTATTTGTGGGAAATATAAATGATTGAGGAAAACTAGTGATTTCTTTTTTGGTAGGGGGCAAAGGTTTTACCTTTTAGAACTTGGCGCACCAGTTTGTTAAAACGCCTTCCATGACTCAGATATGGAAATCTCAGGTGCACCAACTCATGCGCTATCGTGTCATCAAGTGCCTTCTCGTCTGGAATTTTTTTGACATTGATAAAGACCAAGTTGTGTTGCATGTATGAAACTCCATAGTACTTGTACGCCGTGGTTCTTCTTCCAGCTGTGATTTCCTTTGGCATTTCGAGAACCTCTTTTGATGTGAGTAGTGTCTTTGGTTCTTGGATTGAAAGCCTGTCTGAGTATATGCCTATTTTTTCAAGGATGCTTAGGCGCAGATCCGGATCAAGCTTCATCGTTCCGTTGTTTGAAACTTTGTCTTTATTTCAAAGTGTCAACTGTTGTAAGAAAAATTGTGAAACGTTTGAGTCCTTTTATGGAATACAATAATTATTACTCGTCAGGGTCGGCTAGTCAGGAATGCCGGAGTTTGAAAAACTCTATTTGAGTGACCCTCAGATTCATGGGTTCAAATCCCATCCCTGGCGAGGTTGATATCATTGCGACTTGGCCGCTAATATTATTTTGGATGGCAATTCGCCTAGATTATAATGCAAATGATTGACATCTCAAGGCATGAGGCCAATATTTCAGCTAAGCACCAGAAAATATGATGAAGAAATAGATTTGATCAGAAAGGCAATGGCAGAACTTGAAAGCACCTGCAAAGTAAAGGATGGATACGAGATAGGACAGCCATTCACAAGGGCTGGCTGGACTTTTTTCAACTTGGAGATTAGCCTTGAAATGGAATCTGTGATAGAAAAATCTGGAATGATGGAAGGTGCCCTTGGATACAGGATAGGTGAGCAACTCAAGAATTTTTTGGGACACTTTCTTGAATTGCATGGAAGCAACGTGAGAATAAAAAAACTTGAGGAATAGAAACACTAGGGAGCCTTTTATTGATTGGAATAATTATTACTCGTAAGGGTCGGCTAGTCCGGAATGCCGAGAGTTTGAAAAACTCTAGTTGAGTAAGCCTCGATTCGTGGGTTCAAATCCCACCCCTTACGGGTTACCATGATTACGTCGTTGCTTGTTAATATGTTTTAGATTAGATTTAAGTTGACGCTAATTTTTCAAAAATCAGAAGGGTCAGAGTTTAGTGTGTAATCACGTATCATACAGCCACCGTCTCATCATACCCCTACTTGATTAAATTCATGATTGCTTTTGTTTTATTTCTAATTTCGTCTGTTACAATTATGACGACTAGTCCCTCGTTTGGCTGTCCGTACATGACAACTGCATTTTGAGGCGCGTACATACATACTGGAATGACAAGCAAATCCTCCTCCCCGGTGACTACTACTTGTACTGGTGGTTGCCACCCAAGTGCGCGCCTTATTACGTCTATGCTCTCTGTAGTGATCTCGCCTGCCGGGTTGCTGCAAAAGAACTTTTTTGCGGCACTCTTTGGGAGATCACGCTTTGCTCTTTTTTCAAGGCCGTCCACAACCTGCAAAGACGGCGTTATGCTGAAACCAAGTATTTTTTCCGTGGTTGCGTCTCCGACTGTCACAATGTAGGCGCCAGCCGATAAAAACCGCAAAATGTTGGCGCGTGTGACATCTTTGTCTTTTATTAGCGCACCTATTGGCTTCTTTAGTGCCTGCCGCAAGTTTTCTGGAAGCTTCAATTCCTATGCCTGCGATGCTGCCTGCATTTCTTCTTTGAGCTTTGCTGCCAAGATGCTGCACTGTGCAGCCACGTTTTTTGCGGCCACACGTATTGCCTCTGCGCTCTGGGATGTAGGGCTTGTGATGATTACCGGCTTGCCTTTGTCTGAGCCCTCCATTATTCCAGAATTCAGTGGGATCTCACCAATGAATGGGATGTTGAATTTTTCACTGATTCTTCTTGCCCCGCCTTCGCCAAATACATAGTGCTTGTCACTGCATTTTGGGCATACAAAATAGCTCATGTTCTCAATTACCCCGATGAGCGGCACGTTTAGTTTGTTAAACATGCCGATTGCTTTTGTAGCAACGTTTGATGCGACATCCTGCGGCGTTGTGACAACTAGGATTCCAGTTATGGGGATTGTCTGTGCTAGGGTAAGTGGGATGTCTCCGGTTCCTGGAGGCAGATCCACAATGAGGTAGTCGAGATTTGACCAGTTAGTGTCTACAAGAAACTGTTTTACGATTCCAGAAATTATTGGCCCGCGGTATATTGCAGCCTGGTGCTCTTGCTCCGCAAAAAATCCAAATGAAACTACCTTGATTCCATGAGAATCGACTGGCTGGAGCTTGTTATTGTCTACTTCCATGAATGCTTTTTGCATTCCAAGCATCAACGGAATGCTTGGACCATAAATGTCTGCATCCAAAAGACCGACCTTTGCACCAGATTGCGCCAACGCTAGTGCAAGATTTAGAGAAACAGTTGACTTGCCAACGCCACCCTTGCCGCTTGCTACGCCGATGATGTTTTTGACCGAAGCCATTGCTTCATCTGCATCAAGTGCTCTTCCTTCCATGACTTTGGCAGTTACATTCATCTCAAAGTTTTTGACGCCATCAATTTCGCTTACTGCGTGTCTGACATCCTGCTCTATTTGGTCGTTGAAAGGACATGCAGGGGTGGTAAGCTCCAATGTAAATTTGAGATTGCCATCGTTTAATTCCAGATTCTTTATCATTCCCATGGACACGATGTCTTTTTTTAAATCTGGGTCGATTACCGTTGCAAGCTTTGTGAGCACTTGGTCTACGCCAACCATGCACAAAAAACTTCGTTTACATTATTTAAAGATAAGTTGTTTTTCAAAACGGCGAAATTTTTTCAAATACAGATTAGGTCTACCTAAGCAGAAATCGTTTTGTAAATTTCGACAATCAGAAAATTCTCCTTAAATCTGGTACTGGCTTATCAAACAATGTTAAATACGCAAGAGCTCGACATGCAGGACCGCTCAAAATACATCAACATAATAGTTGGCGCAGTAATCGGCGCAGCTATAATGTTTCTGGCGCAAGATGTCGTGGAGTGGTTCATGGGGGTGGACTTTGAGAATCCGTCTGCCACAAGTAGCGACGTGCCTGCAAGTATAGTTACACTGCTTGGAAGGATACTACCATTTGCAAAATGGATAGGAGGAGTTTTGGTGGTCTTTGCAATAATTATTGGAGTTGGGAAACTGCAGCTTGTTGGCAAAACCTGCAACCATCACACGTACCAAGCTGGACACGCCATCACGACGTGATTGCTCCCAAAACAATTTTTTTCACAGATCGGCACGTCCGTGCCTTGTGTGCTGGTGATAGTACTGTATTTCTATTTTGAGTCGATGGAAAATGTGTCAATTATTTTTTCACCTGCAATCAGAGACTTCACGTGTTAAAATGAAATCATTCTTTTTAAGAGATTCAGCTTTCTGTTTTCAGAAATCTTGCGTGAGCGTAATAGGTGTCAAAGGTTTTGCTGTATATTATCAGTATGTTGTAGATCTCGGTGTCGATTCCGGTTATGTCGTAGTTTTGCTCTCCTCGTGATGCTCTAAGTGCGCCAAGATCGATTCCGGTTGCAACAGCGCCGTCCTTTGTCAGATAGACGTGTTGATCAATTCCACTAGTGACTCCAAAGTCCTCAAATCTGAGGAAATTCATATTGCCAGAATTGTAGATGACTGCAGTCCCCTGAGCTGTAAACCCCTTGATTCCTGAAAACGGGGTAAGTTTGACTATCCTCAATTCATCCGAATTAGAGGTCTCCTTGATGATGTCTTTGCTTTCAGAAATGAAGCTGGGATGGTTTATTGCTTCCTCGAGTATCAATTGCCTAGTGCTGGAGGGGGCCTGCTGTATCAGATAGTATCTTTCCGCCTCGCTCATCATGACTAACTGCTCATACGAAAGACCCGGCTGGAGATCTCCTAGTGCGGACTCGAGTTTGTCATGCTGAGCTGGTTGGACGTACATTGCTGCCACAACGTAGTACGTGCCAATGAGAAATGTTCCGATGACTACTGAGATTGCCACCGCTCTAACCGTGCTAGACCACCGCTGTCTGCGAGATCATCTTTTTGGTTTCATACTGAATACCAATCGCAAAAAAAGTCCCCATCACGACTCCAAACACTATGTGTAATTCAATTGAACCGATCATGATCACGTCCATGTTTGATAGCAATCCAGCAGTTTCTGCAAGTGATGCGTTGCTTGATTGAATAAGCGGAATCATCAATGTCGTGCTAATGGGCACAAAAAAGATGGAAAACACCGCTATTCCAGTAATGGTTCCTATGATTGCGCCCTTTCTAAGCGAGAGAATATCGAGTTTTTTGTGCGCACCAGAGACAAATCCAAAAATCGTGCCAATCAGGGCGGCCGTGAGCATATGCGATACCATGCCAAACAAAGTGGACTCGATCCCAGTCATTCCTGCTGCAAGACCAACTACCTTGTAAAATGTTCCCTGAGATGCACCAAGTCCCAAGTCAATTACAAATATGCTCACAAAGATGGCAAATCCGCCAACAAGCCCAGCTACGCAGCCAATCTGAGATCTCTTCAAAAAAGAGAGATGCGAGTTTGCACTCATGTGGATGGCCAGTGTTCACTCTCTAGTTCTTTCCAGGATTCCTTCTTTTCCTTTTTTGGTTTTTCTTTCAAGTGGTATTCCTCATAAAGCATAATTGAGCTGAACAAACCCATGATGGCCCCATACAACACGTGGAGTAAAAGTGAGCCCCAGAGAATCTTATCGTGCGTTTGCATCAATATTTTCGCAATCTGCATATCTTCATCAGAAACCGTGCTCAATCCTGATGCATTGGCAGTGATCATTGGGAACATCACATAAAGTGTGATCGGCATGAAGAATATCGCATACACTTGTATGCCGGTCACCGCACCACCAATGATTCCCTTTGGAATGCCAGAGATGTGTAAGATCTTGTGGGTCTTTGAGCAGATGCAAAAGATGGCTCCAATCAGTGCAGCAGTGAGCATGTGTGCAAAAAAGCCAAACGCGATGGCGGCCATGTCATCGAGGCCCACAATCATCCCGACCGCTTTGTAAAATGTGCCAAATGGGACCCCTATCTCGCTGTCAATCCAGAAAAATGAGCTGAAAAGCGCAAAGCCTCCGACCAGCCCAGCAATACAGCCGGTCTTTGCCATACTGTAGATTTCTGCACCGCGAATCATGACGCGTCACCGAAAGGACTCTCTGGTATTGTGCAGAGAACTAGTGCGCTTTCCAACCAGTTAACTATGTGTCAAATAAATATAATACATATTGTGAAATCTACTAAAATCTGTTTAGTTTGGAATTGTAATAACGCATATTTATTCACAGGTTTACACAAATATCTAAAATTTCAAACAACTGTAAGCATATCAAAATTAGGATAGCAGTGCAAGTAGTGCTCTGGAACCTAAGTTCCCTGCCCATCGACCCGGTACGAGCGCATCGGTGTTTTCTTACTTGATACTATCCTGCGTCTATCCCTCAACACAAATCAATAAAGCTGATCATCATAGCTTTGAACATTTGTGAAGATATGAAATCAAAAATAAACACGTGTTGAAATTGTTTAAAACCGATGGGGCCGCACGCATTCTTCATTTTTTAAATAGCTTAAAACCAAACCTGGAAGATCCCTTTTCTGATTTTTTTCCAATGTTGTCAAGATATTCATACGTTATCTGTCTGCCGTGTCCTACCATGTTAGATGTCTTCAGCTCGCGCAGTTTGAATTGTTTTCCATTTTCAAGCTTTATTATTGCGTCATCGGATAACGCAAAACCCGATCCCTCATCGTGAAATATGAGCGAGCCGCCTTCTCTTATCTCAAGCTCGCAATTGTAGTTGATGGTTGTTCCAAAAACAGTGATGCTTCTTGCTCTTACCTTGACGTTGTTGATTAGATTATTTACTACTACGGTATCTGCGTCAAGAAGTACAGTCTCGCGTGCAGAGCCTGCAATGATCTTGCCTTCTGGTGCACGAAGTTCCGTAAAATGTTCCTTTGTGACATAGAGACCGATTCGGCCTTGTGGGTCTTGAAGCATCTCCTTTATTCCAACTAGATTGCCAACTATGATGTCTCCATTCTGCGCAGTTATCTTTGCGCCGTGCTCAACTGTAAAGTTGTTTTGGATCGGATCAAGCATTGTAAAATCCCCATTTGTGACCATGATGCTTGTTTTCACATCGTCCTCTTTTGCAAAATATGGGTTGGTTATGCTTCCAGACATGAGTATGGGGCCATCGTAAATGAGACTTCCTGCCCAAAATTTGCCTTTTATGAAAAGCTCGCCAGTCTGTTTTCGTTCAAACTCCACTTCGCCAAGCTCTTTTGAGCCAAATAATCTGCAGCCTGGCATGTTGTTTCTCTGCAAGAGATCGGCCCAATCCTGCGCCATCTTCATCTCTCTTGCCACGTCCCCAGACAAAATGAGATTTCGTTTTCTCTTTTCTTCTTCCGAGTCTCCTGTATAGACACGAGCTTTTCTGAGCTTCTCGTCTTCACTATCGGGATAAAGCTTGCCAATCTTGAGATCCTCGTAAGCCTGAATTATTTTTTTGACTTTTTCCTCGTCTCCACCTCTGTCGGAGTGATGATCCAAGACAAGCTTGCGAAACGCATTGCGTATCTCTTTTTCCGACGCCCCCTGCTTTATGCCAAGAATGTCGTAGTTGCTCTCCATGCTCATTTTTATCACAGTTGGATTATGTAGTTTTTCACTCCAAGCATCAAGTTATTCGCGCTTCGTATTGTATGATCACCACATTGATCGCGCAACTGATCCCATATTGATACGAAAAATCTGAAGTCTATTGTCCGACTTCTTAATACGAATTCTGACCATTATGTGACATGAGACTAGGCAAACCAAGCTTGGCAAATGAGGCATTCTGCATTCAATGCATCGCGTCGGTTGTCAAAGTGCTAAACCAAGAACAGTTCCACGAGTAGGATCCAAATCTGGTTGAAAAGATACGGAGACTACTGAGAAACCGTAGGGCAGCTTATGATATGAATTTCGTTTATGCTAATTTTTAATCTCTCAAAAATACTCGGGAATCAATGGCGTATCATTTGATGAGTGATATAATAGCTGGCCGACCCTTGCATCTCATTTTGCGTATCCGAATTTGATACTGCCATAAAAAAATCAGGCCTGCATCGGAGTGGTGGAGAACATCAAAAGCTCCTCCTTTGATGGTGTGATCTGACCGTAGAGCCGGTAGTCCTTTGTGAGCAGCAGGCATTGGCCGCGTGACAGCGATTTGATGAGCTCAGACTCTTCATCCGAAAGCGACATTGCGGATTTTATCTTGTCTGACGCCTGTTCCGTGTTTTGAAGAAATATTTTTGTGCCCGCATTGTCTGCAATCGCGCGGCCAAAATCATTCTCAATAACATCCTCTGGGCGCTGTGTGATGAACATGAAGATCACGTTGAATTTTCTGCCTACGCGTGCAATCATGTTGAGAAACTTGCCTGATGTGTTTTTCATAAAGAGCATCCATCCCTCATCAATGAGAATGATTTTGGGGATGCTGGGTTCGACTGTGTTGATCTTTTTCCAGATCTTGCCGAGTGCAAGCAGGAGTAACAAAAAAATCCGGTCCTGCCCGTCGGTCCCTTTTAGCGAGATTATCGCTCTGTCTGAGATCTTTGGCTCGCCCTCAAGCATCGAGGAAATTTTACCCTGCACTAGGTCGTGCAAGTAGTCTTTTGCCTTGTGGTTGACCCGTTCGTAAAACTCTTTGATTGTTTTGCAGCCAACTGCCTTTGCCCTAAACTCGGTTCGAATTATCTGATTTACATTTTTTAAATCGGCTAGAATATCTGCTGCATCTGTGGCGTCAAAGAGCTTGAATGGATCAAGCCCAAGACCTTGTTGACCCGTTACTCTGATTATGTCTAGTCTCAGGAACTCTCCAATCTTTTCGTATTCGCCATTTGGATCGATTACAAAGATTCTTGCATTTGGAAACTTGTCGCTCAGTCTTTTGAGGATTGTTTTTGCCGTGACCGACTTTCCTGCACCTGATGATGCGAGCAGTAGGATGTTGTAATTTTCTCGCAAGGTGTAGTCGTAGATTATCGGCGAGCCTGTGGAAATGTTTAGTCCAAGGACTATGCCATTTGGGGACTCGATCATGTCGGCACTTACAAAAGGATACAACATTCCACACGAGACAAGATCCAAATAGAGTATCTTTCCGATACCATCGACTAACATCTGTCTTTGTAACGTGGGCGTGGAGTCAAACGAGACAAGCATCGTTCTCATGGAGGTTCTAAAGTTCTTGTCACGGGTTTTCAGGCTGGGTAGACTTTGAGCCTTTATCATGGATACGATGGAGACGGAAAACAATCTTGTCTGTTGCTTTGTTAGGGCATCTAAAATGATCATTCCTTTTTCTGTGCGGTATCTCAACTCGTGTGATTTGGATGCGCCAGAAGAAACCAAACTAAGGTATCTCTGGATTTGAGAAACAGCCTTGTGACTTTCAATCGGCTTTATCCATATTGATGCCAGATCTGAACTTGCAAGCAATGAATGCACCCATGCTGCAGGTAGGGTGGAAGGTATTTTGTATAGTGTGTAGCACTTGGCAAAAGTGAATCCATCTAAAACCAGGTGATTTAGCTGCTCTGATTGTATGTCCCAGCGCGGTTCTTTTGCCACCATGGAAAATTCGAGGCCAACCTGTTCCATAATTTGTTCCAGAGGCTCATCTGAGATCACGAAGGTTCTTGGGATGTGTACTAGTTTTTTACTGTCTCCTATGTCTAGCACTAGACCATCTTTTTGCATGATTATTCTTACCGGCTTTTGAATTGCGGCAAGCAGTCGGTAGAATTTCGTCAGCGCTGCGAGTTTTTTGTCATCGGGAAGCGTGGCAAAATTAGTAGATTTGATCTCGTAGGTGTGTTTTTGGTCTTTTGATCTCTGGTGACTCGAAATTAGAAAGCGAGCTTGCAGATTCACATCATACAAGATACGACAGCATAAAAGGAGGAATTGTAAACTCATTAACCGAGAGGTAACACGAATAAAAATTACCGTCAAGGTAACGGCACCCACGAAGCAACAGGTTTATAAAGTACAGTACGGTACCTTACGGTATGGTAGATGAATTAAGATTAGACAGCCTTGACGGCGTAGGTCCTGTAACTACAAAGAAGCTAACAGATGCAGGAATCCACAACATAATGGATCTGGTTATCAGAGGTCCAATAGACATAGCAGAAGTCACTGGTATGGACAAGGAGACGGCAGAAAAGATAGTCAATAAGGCACGACAGACGTTAATTGAACAAGGCCTTGTCACAAAAGACTTTGTCACAGCTACTGAAATCTACAAAAGAAGACAGGATATTGGCAAGATCTCAACTTCAACACAATGCCTTGATCAGTTACTAGATGGGGGAATTGAAACACAAGCGTTAACCGAGGTCTATGGCGAGTTTGGTTCTGGAAAGACACAATTCTGTTTGACAATGTGTGTCATGTGCCAAAAACCAAAAGAAGAAGGCGGACTCGACGGTGGTGTCCTGTACATAGACACTGAAAACACTTTCAGGCCGGAAAGAATTGTCTCAATAGCAAAGGCAAAGGGACTTGATCCAGAAAAGATTCTCGACAACATCATAGTGGCCAGAGCGTACAACAGCGCTCATCAGATACTAATATTGGAAGAGGCGGGGCCGATAATCGAGCAACACAATATCAAGCTAATAATTGCAGACTCGGCAGTAGGGCTGTTCAGAGCTGAATATCTTGGACGTGGAACACTGTCTGAAAGACAGCAACGACTCAACAGGTTCATGCATCTTTTGGTGAGAACCGCAGAGACATACAATTGCGCAGCGATTGCAACAAACCAGGTCATGGCGTCTCCAGACGTCTTCTTTGGTGACCCAACAAAGCCAATAGGCGGAAACGTAGTTGCCCACACCAGCACGTACAGAATCTACTTCAAAAAATCCGGCAAGAAGAGAATTGCAAGGATGGTTGATAGTCCTCACCACCCAGAAGAAGAGGTAATCTTCACTGTCACCGAGGCAGGGATCTCTGATCCTGAGGACGAGACCAAAAAGAAGAAAAAATCCGAGGAAGAATAAGTCTAAGTTTAAAATAAGGCCTCAAAACCCTCATTTTTATGACTACAAAGAAGCCATCCGGACACTCTCATGGTTTTAGACACAAGTCAAGATCAGCACTCACGAAGGATGCCCCGCGAGGAGTATCATTTTTGATGAGAGAATACGCTATCGGAGATCAGGCTCTAGTAATCATTGATCCAAGGCAGCACAAATCCCTCCCTCACCGAAGATACCACGGAAAGGTGGGAACCATAACATCTGTAGGTAGAAGGGCAGTCACGATGGATGTAAAGCTTGGTAACAAGACGAAAACCTTAATCACTAGATTGGACCATATCAAACCGTTCGGTGTAAAGTAAATGGAACAAGTAAAGAAAAGCCAACCAATTTCGTTGGCCGAAGTTAAGGAAATTTTGGAAAAAGAAGACGCTGAGAAGATGGATCAGATCCAGCGCTGGACTTATGATTATGTTACCAAGTTCTCCAAGGTTGATTCAAAGGCTGCAAAAAAGATGAAACAGGAACTCAAAAAAGAGTGCGGTCTTACGGACGAAGAGGCCGTCGAGATCATAAACATAATGCCAACATCGCTGGCAGAGCTGAGGGCATTCACCTTCGGATGGAAAAAACTGATTCTCGCTGAAACGCTAGAAAAAATTCTACATATACTCAAGGGGAACTAGTAAGGAATAGTGGTTTTTCTTGGAAAGGAGTTCTAGTCCACCACGTAAGTATGAAGAGTACGCTTATGTCCTAGACTATGTCACGCGCGGAAAATCAACCACTGTGCGAGGACGAGAGGGAATCATAATTACCGCAATAGGTGAGGACAGGCTCACACTGCTTGAGGTGCTTGGCATGCCGAACACGACATTTGAGATTGCAGAAAGAATCTACATTGGAAAGGAAGGACGAACCAAGATAATGTCGGTTCTTGGCAAGCTGGACCACAACAGCATTTCGGCTGCGGCGCAAAGCGAGCTTCGAAACGTGGTAAACCTCATAGTGAAAAATAACGAAAAAAGATTCGTAGAATACATCAACAACGCACAGCCGCTCACACCAAGGATTCACGCACTGGAATTGATTCCTGGAATCGGCAAAACATACATGAAGACAATCCTTGAAGAAAGAGAAAAGCAAAAGTTTGTAGACTTTAACGACCTGCAGGGCCGAGTTGGACTCAAAGAGCCGCAAAAACAGATCACAGAGCGAATCATGGAAGAAATCACGGGCGAACTAAAGGTAACTCTTTTCGTCAAGAGATGAAAAGGCAAAGGCTGGGCCAACACTTTCTCCTATCACAAAATATTGCAAAAAAAATAGTCGAGTCGGCTCAGATTACAAAAAAGGATGCGGTTCTTGAGGTGGGCACGGGCAGAGGCATCCTGGTTCCATATCTGTGCGAAAAGGCAAAATCTGTAATATCAATTGAGGCAGACGAGGATCTGTATTCTGATGCGATTCTCAAATTCTCAAAGATTCCAAACCTTGAGCTGATGTACGGAGACGGGTTTGCCGAGGATGTCGATTTTACCGTGTTTGTGTCAAATCTGCCATACTCTGAGAGCAAAAGGGCAATAGAGTGGCTTGCGCAAAAGAGGTTTTCGCGCGCAGTAATCATGGTGCAGTCAGAGTTTGCAGAAAAGCTGCTTGCAATGGGGAAAAAGGAAATGCGTGCAATCTCGGTAATAGCAAACCATGCCTTTGAGATAAAGAAGGTGATGTCTGTGAACAAGAGCAACTTTGAGCCTCCACCGAAGATTGACTCCACCGTTCTTTTTCTAAAACAAAAAAATGTTGTCGCCGCCAAACTTGTGGGATCTGTGGAAAAGCTATTCTCGCACAGACGCAAGACTGTAGGGAACATACTCAAAAAATTCGGCATAGATATGCAATCAGATAAAAGACTAGAGGAGCTAAGCGGAGAGGAGATAATCAAGATTGCAAAGCAAATTATCTGAGACGTACGAGCCTGCAGAAGATACGTTCTTTCTTGCAGAGTATGTTGCAAAGGAAAAAGGACAGTCTGCCTTGGAAATAGGCACAGGCTCAGGATATCTTGCAAAGATTCTGGAAAAAAATTTTGAAGTTGTTGTTGCGACTGATGTAGATTTTGGTGCGCTTAAGAATCAAAAAACCAAACTAACAAACGGTGTGTGTTGTGATTGTGCATCTGCACTTGGTGCAAAATTTGATCTGATCGTCTGCAATGTGCCATATTTGCCATCGAACGATATAGTGGATAAAACAGTAGATGGAGGACATGATGGATTGGAAATTCCACAAAAAATAATTGAATCTGCAAGTAACTGTGTGAAAAATGGTGGGAAGATTTTGTATCTTACGTCTTCCCTTGCAAATTATCAAAAGTTAATAGAAGAAACAGAGTCGTTTGGCTTTTTGGTCAGAGTGCTGGCAACAAAGAAACTATTTTTTGAAGAATTGATCTTGGTAGAAGCAACCACAATTCTTGCTTAATAATACTGAAAGTTTGATATTTTGTCGTGTCCCATAGCATGGTCAATTGGGCTCGCCTTATGGACGAGAGTCCCCAATGGCACGTGGGTTCAAATCCCACCTACGACGTCTCAAAATGTTTAAGAGAGTCAATGACGTATGTGATGTGGTTCTCAGTAAGACGAGTTAAGTCCGTTGGGGGTAAGAACCTTTTTTATCGACTCAATCAATTTCTTAGTTTTGTTTTTGCAATTTTGCAGATTTCGTCTGTCATCTGAGTCGTGGTTGCGGTGCCACCAATATCGAATGTAACATATTTTCCTTCGTTGATCACCTGCTCCGTTGCCGCAAATATTGCATTTCTGATGTGTGGCTCGCCCAAATATTCTGCCATCCATGCGCCTGACAAGACTGCTGCAGTTGGATTTACCTTGTTTAGGCCCTTAAAGGATGGCGCGCTCCCATGAGCTGCCTCAAACATTGCGTATTTGTCACCCATGTTTGATGAATAAACCAAACCTATTGAGCCGATAATTCCTGATGCAAGCTCAGAGACAATGTCCATGAAAAGATTGGTGCTTGCCAGCACTGCGCCGTTGAACTGGGATGGATTTACCACCAGCTGTTGCATCATGTTGTCGATATAGAGTTCTTGGACTTCGAGCCCCGTGGCCTTTTGTGCAGCTGCCTGAATCTCGTCTAGGAATATGCCGTCTGTGACTTTGAGTATGTTTCTCTTTGTTATTGCCACCAGTTTTCTCATGTGGTATTTTTTTGCCCATTCCACTGCAGAATTTGCAAATCTTCGGCAGCCCTGCCTTGTTATCTTGCGGATGGCAATTGCAGCGTCGTTTGTTAGCTGCACCTCGATTCCGGTGTAGAGGCCCTCTGTTGCTTCCCTAAAGCACACAAAATCAAGATCGTAATTTGGCGTCACCCTCTTGTAGGTCTTGATTGGTCGTATATTGGAGTACAGCTCGAACTTTTGCCTCAACGTGACTGCAACGCTCCTTGGCGCACCTGGCTTTGGAATCGTGCTCGTTGGACCCTTGAAACACGCGTCAGTCTGCTCCAAGAGCTTCATGGTGGCCTCTGGGATGTAGGACGGATCTTTTTCTCCGTTTTTTTGCCACTGTTCTGATCCGGCGTCTGCAAGGACTAGCTCTGATTGGATGCTGCATTCTCTGAGCACCTTGATCATGGAATCGACTACTTCCGGCCCTATCCCATCGCCTCTGATCACCGCTGCTTTTTTGCCCAAATCAGTGATTTGAGACTGCGATCATTATTTTAACTTTTGAGGAAGAGAAATTTCAGAAAAGTAAATTACTCCAAATTTTGCAGAAAAGACATGATAATTGTACAGCTATCGGACATTCACGTCGGCTCGCAGTTCAGAGAAGAAGTATTTGAGAAGGTAATCCAGGAGGTAAACGAGCTCAAGCCGGACGCAATCATAGTTACGGGCGACCTCACCAACGAGGGACTCACAAAAGAGTATGAAAAGGCAAAAAAACTGCTTTCCAGGCTTGATACAAAAAAACTAATCACAATATCTGGGAATCACGACTACCGAAACACCGGATACCTGCTCTTCAAAAAACACTTTCCGTTTGAGACGGTAAACGAGCTTGGCAGCGATGTGGTAGTTGTTACGCTAGGCACAGCAAGGCCTGACAGGGACGAAGGTGAAGTAGGCTACCGACAGAACCTTTGGCTTGAACGCACCATGAAAAAATACGAACACAAGATCAAGATCTTGGCAATGCATCACCACCTGGTAGGAATTCCGGACACGGGGTCTGCAAGAGTGGAGGTAATTGATGCAGGCGATGTTCTGAGGACAATTCTTGCAACAAATGTCAACATGGTCTTGTGCGGACACAAACACAGGCCCTGGATTTGGAACTTTAAGGGACTCTCGATTGTGAATGCGGGAACTGCGTCTTCTGAGCGTGTCCGTGGTCTTTTTGAGAACACGTACAACATCATCACAATCAAAAACAAAAAGATCTCAGTGGAGCTTAAAATCGTCGGTGGAAAAAGAATGCACCTTGAGAGTATAGTCGAAAATTACACAAGATCCGGCGAAGAGTGAATTTATTTACAGAACCAACTTAGCACCCTTGAGCGGGGGTCGCCTAGCCTGGTAGGGCGTGGGATTGCTAATCCCATGTCCGTAAGGACCCGTGGGTTCAAATCCCATCCCCCGCGCTTTTATTTTGGGGTAAAGATAGAGACACACCATTTGGCCTTTTTGATTTTTTGCAGACACAGTATTATTTTATTTTCATTCATTCAATGCATAATGGAATTTGTCATCCTTGCAGGAATGCGCTAGTTCTTATTATCGGGTAGGCCAATATTTGTGTCTGATTAGTATGGTTGTGCAGATATCGAACTCTGAGAGACAATGCAAAAGATGCAAAGGGTTGATGATCACCGACGGTGTCACAGGAGAAAGATTCTGCACGCATTGCGGTTATGTGATTTTAGAGCAGGTAGAAGAGATTGGACCTGAGCGTAATTTTGCAAAAAACGAACGAGATGACAAAAGCAGATCAGGCGCACCATCATCGCTTGCAATACACGACATGGGTCTTGCCACAATGATTGGTACAGTAAACAGAGATGCCACCGGAAAACCGCTTTCAGCCAACATGAAACACGACATGAAGAGACTAAGAACCTGGGATAGTCGAAGCCAGGTGTATGAGCAGGCGGATCGCAACCTCAGACATGCATTCGCTCAACTCGACAAACTAAAGGACAAGCTTGCACTGACTGATGCCGTAATTGAGAAAGCGGCCTACATTTATCGAAAGGCTTTGGAAAAAAACCTCGTCAGGGGCCGATCAATAGAGGGAGTTCTTGCAGCTGCCGTGTATGCTTCATGCAGGGATGCAGAGACACCAAGAACCCTAAATGATGTTTCCGGCGCAATCAATCTGAAAAGAAAGGATCTTTCGAAAAACTACCGAATGCTTGTCAACGAACTGGGTTTGAAAATGCCAGTTGTGAACTCTATTTCCTGCATGTCAAAAATAGCAAGCAAGGTGGGACTGAGTGAGAAAGTCAAACGGGAAGCTTTTGCAATCTTGAAGGATGCAAACGACTTGAAAATGACTGCAGGCAAGGATCCGATGGGCATGGCAGCGTCTGCACTCTATATTTCGTGTGTAAAATACAACGCAGACGTATCACAAAAAGAGATTGCCATTGCAGCTGGGGTGACCGAAGTGACAATAAGAAACAGGTACAAGGATCTGAGAAGGTCGCTTAATCTGTAAATCGGCCCACGACACAAGTAGGTACAATCCAGCCCGATGCTGTACAACTCAATCCTTAAATTTAATAGTCGATGCCAAATTGACTCTACAATGGGACGCAGAAAAACTCAAAAGATTATCCGAACATCCCCAAAAAATGTCACTACCGGTTTGTGCCCAAAATGTCAGACGGTTGGCCGTATCTTCCTTTTAGGCCAAGTTGGCGCCGAGCACGCAAAGTGTGCCTCGTGCAACCAAGAGTTTGACTTGTAGCAAACCAAATTCACTCGATATATTTTTAAGCTCTTTTCCTAATCCTACATTATCATGAGTTCAGAAGGCGAGACTATTTACGAGCGGGTCGCAAAGCTTGAAGACGAAGTGGCAGCGCTCCGAAACGAAGTTGACGTGCTCAAAAAGGCCCTGCGCAATAAACTGGCAAGACACGAAATCTCTCAAATAAGAAAAGGCCAAGACATTTCATCGATTATTGATTGATCTTTTCTCTGATGCCGCGTATCAGATCCAAGATAAAATCAACATCTGGCGCTTCTGGGGCTACCACGAGATATCTGTTAAGGTAATCTAGCGCGTCTTTGTGATTTAGGAGCCTGTCCAAAAGTATCCCTTTGTCGCGTATTTCATCAGGGGACTCTGGCTCGAATGCCAAGATCATGTTTGTGCATTTGAGGGCCTTTTCGTACGCGTATGACTGGGCGTAAGAGTTTTTCAAATTCCGAATTATTCTGATCAACACCTTGTCTTCAGGAAGTTCGTCTAGGAACTCGGGTGAGAATTCAACCTCCTCTCCAAAATTTCTGTACAAAAGCTCCTCTAGATCCTCGATGCCAAGCAGTCTACCACCGCCAAAGGGGTCAAGCACCATCTCCTCGCCATACTTGACGACCACATGGCTTGGAAAACCGCAGATTCTCAGATCAAGGCCTATGCGTCTTGCCACCTCGACGTAAATTATTGACAGGGTTATGGGGATTCCGCTCTTTTTGTCAAGAACCTGGTTTAGAAAATTATTTTTTGGATCGTAATAGTCGCTTGTGTCTCCATGAAAGCCAAGTCGCGAGAACAAGTGTTCGTTTAGCATCGAGATGAGATATGTGGGATTCTTTACGTCGGAGAGCAGAACCTTGAGTGACTTTGCAATCTCGTTTATTTTTTCGATGTACATTTGGATGTCCAAATCAGGATATTCCAAAATCTGCGCAAGCTTGAGGCACTTCTCAACCAGGTTGTACTTTGGATCAGAAGAGAACGTGACCCATTCTGCGACAAACGGATCAAAATCTTGACTCATTTTTCTCAGGAGACTCTCTTTAGGTACATCTGAGGATCCTTTAGCTCACGCGTAGTGGGCGGGTTTTTTATCAAAAACTCAAACGCCCGCTTGCCTATCTTGCCAAAGACTGCCTCGGTCAGCTCGTTCCCCATGTGTTTTCTTACCTGGTACGATGAGACGTCTGTTCCCATGAATGTAGCAAGATACTGTGCAAAATCGGCATCATCACCAAGTATCTTTTGAACGCAAAACTCGGCCATTCCCTCCATCGTGGAAAATGCGGCGTGGTGTCTCTGGATTGGCCCAAGCCACCTCTGGTATATGTCTAGAAGTTGTGGCACCATCTGGGCTATTGTTGGGTCGACTTCGACTTTGGTAAATGTCATGACATCTGGGCCCAACACGTTGACGATAAAGTTGTCAGGATTTAGCGTAAAAAACAGGTTTGCCCTTTTTGCCACTGGAAACTCGTTTGGCACGTCTGGGAGATGCAGATACTCGGAGAGTTTGGTTGCCGTTGCGTCATCCAACCCAAGAATTATTTTTGCAAGCTCGTCGTTGAGTGCGTTTACCTCTATGACTGCCTTTTTGTTTTCATCGTAGAGATTTTTTTGAACAGAGTGGATGAATTCCTCAAGCAGTGTCATCTTGAGGGCCCCAACGTATCCTGATTTGACCGAGTCGTACCTGTCTTGGTATGGCTGGCCTTGCTTGTACAGAATTATCTGTGGATAACTGGACAAAACAAAATTGTTGATGTAGATGGTAGAATCTAGATAATCGCCGTATGTAGTTGATATCTTGGAAATGTAGGCCTTTGCATAAGTTGAATACACTAGAAACTTTGTGGTGTCTTCTTTGAGCAGGGTGACTAATGACCACTTGTCCTGTTTTGCAAGTGCGGAAAATAATCTGTCGACAAACCCTCTGGCATCGCCAACCGCAAAGACCTTTCTGCCTTTGATCTTTTTTAGATCCTCCAAGCCTGGAAACTCGATTTTAACGTCTGGGGACACCTGGATTCCGGTAAACTCTGTTACCATTTCCCTAAGGGCGGGAGCGATTTTTTCTGCAATCTGCGCTGGCGAATCAAATTTAATGCCAAAATCCGGATCCTCGCTTATTCTGGAAGAAAGTCTCGCAATATCTTGTTCCTCGTTTATCTCAACTGATATCTGGTCGAGCAATGCGTCTGCAAACTCTTCAAACTCGCTCATGATTTCGGCCTTTTTTGTTCCAATTTAACAGTAACTGGGTTTTTTGGTAGAAAATAAGTATTAATGCGATTTGTTTTTGATCAAAATCTATCTTGCATGAATTCAGCCTGAATTATCTTAGATGTGCAAAGTGCCACTCCAAGCTTGAGATGCAGGTGCTGAATCAAGGCAACCAAATAGACGAAGGGTTTCTGCACTGTACAAACTGCAGTCTTGACTTTCCAATAATCAACAAGATTCCAATTCTTTGGAATGATTTTACAAATTACCTCTCTAGCAGGCCCATCCTTGGTGGAGAACTTTTCATTGCAGCCAAAAACAACAAGATGAAGTCATTTGTCAAAAATGCACTCTCAAAAATTCACAAAAACTCCAACAGTGTGGCCGTTATAGAAAAAAGATGGGCTGGAATATACAAGACCAATAAAAATTCCAGATTTTATTCAAAAATCAAAAGAATGGTGAATTCTACACACTATGGGATTGCTCTGGAACACGGGTGTTCAATTGGACACATGACTGGGCACCTTGCAAAAAACAGTGATGTCGCATTCGGAATAGACAAATCATTTTACGCCATATCTGAAGCGAAGAAAAACAAATCGCAAAATCTGGATTTTTTCGTGGCAGACTCACTTGAGCATCCTTTTGGTAAAACAAAGTTTGACCTAGTCTTGGCGCTAAACCTCTTTGAGCTGATTGAGCCGAAACCTTTGTTGAAGGTGCTTGCAGGTCAAGTGAAAAAAGGTGGCGTGTTGGCTCTCTCAGATCCATACGATTTTGAACGCGGCGCAAAATCTGTCAAAGAGCCAATTTATGAGAAATCATTGCGAAAAGACCTCGCTAGGCGTGGATTTACACTGTCAAATAATACGAGAAAACCAAGCTTTGTACCATGGAATCTCAAGCTAAATGAGAGGGCCAGCCTCAACTATTTGGTGGATCTTGTCTTTGCAACTAAATCGCGCTTGTAGCATAATGACATAATTCAAGTGAAAAAAGTTTGATGGTCAAACACTTGACAGTTCACCCATAGGGTGAATTCCACCATCTGATCATACACATTGGGTTTGAGAAAACAAAATCTGTCAAAAAGGGCCATCTCACTACATCAAAAACTGAGGGGCAAAATCGCAATACAAAGCAAGATACAAAATCTAAAATCATCTGATATCCAACTGATATACACACCTGGCGTGGCTGCAGTATGCAAGGAAATACATGCACACCCATCACAGAAATTTTCACTCACCTCAAAATCCAACAATGTGGCAATCGTGACTGATGGTACGCGAATCCTTGGACTGGGCAACATAGGTCCATATGCAGCGCTACCAGTAATGGAGGGCAAATCCGTAATTTATCGACATTATGGGGGAATAGACGCGTTTCCAATATGTCTTGGCACAACAAAAAAACATGATATTGTGAGGACTGTACTTGCAATTGAGCCAGTCTTTGGGGCAATCAACTTGGAAGACATCAAATTTCCCAAAGTTTTAGAGATATCTGCAGAGCTTGAAAAAAAACTCACCATTCCAGTCTTTCATGACGATCGTCATGGAACTGCAGTGGTGACACTAGCCGCACTGCTAAACTCTTTAAAACTGGTGAAAAAATCAATGTCGTCAATCAAAGTCGTCATAGCTGGAGCTGGCTCAGCCGGTTACGGAATTTCTTCACTGCTTTTCTATGCAGGATGCAAAAACATCATAGTTGTTGATTCGAATGGGGCAATTTACAAAGGCAGAACAAAAAACATGAACAAGTACAAAAAAGAGATTGCCGCTTTCACGAATCGGACAAGGCAAAAGGGGAGCCTTGACGATGTAATGGCAAACGCTGATGTCTTCGTAGGCGTGTCTGGACAAAAGGATCTGGTGACTGCAGAGATGGTGCGAACAATGCGAGAGAATCCTATAGTGTTCGCACTAACAAACCCGGATCCGGAAATACGGCCAGATGCTGCAAAAAGAGCCGGCGCAAAAATAGTCGGCACTGGAAGCTATGAATTTGAAAATAAGGTAAACAACGCAGTCGTTTTTCCATATCTGGTGAAGGCAGTGCTGGATCTACGGATAAGAAAGATAACTAACAAACTGCTCTATCTCACGGCAGTCGCAATAGCAAACACTATTACAAAAAACGATCTCGACTCATCGCACATCGTTCCAGAGCTTGGAAACAAAAACCTACACAAAAACATCATGTGCGCTCTGAAAAATGGTCACAGATAGTGACTATTCCACATAGTGGTGGCGTATCAGCTGATCGTAGAACCTGATCGACTTGATATTGACAAATTCCAGCATGCCGTATCTTGAAAGCTCCCTCCCAAACCCGCTGTGCTTTATTCCGCCAAACGGGATACGCGGATCAGAAATCACGACATTGTTTACGGTAACTATACCGGACTCGATCTGCTGAGACATTTTTTCTGCCTTCTGCAGATTCTGGGTCCAGATGCTTGCGCCAAGGCCATACTCAGAATCGTTAGCCAACCTCAATGCATCGTCTTCTGATTCTACTACAGTTATTGGGGCCACAGGCCCAAAGGTTTCCTCCTTCGCTATTTTCATTTGAGGTGTGATTTTTGTGAGCAATGTCGGTCTGTAAAAGTAGCCCTTGCTTCCAACTCTTTTTGCACCGGTAAGCACTTCGGCTCCGTTTTTCACCGCATCGTTTACAAGCTCCTCGATTTTATTCACACCTGCAAGATTGACTAGCGGTCCAAGATCCGTTTGCTCCGATGTTGGATCACCTACTACAAGCTTTTCTGTTTTTTGAACAAACTTTTCGATGAATTCTTTGGCTACATTTTTAGTGACAAAAAACCTCTTTGAGGCAATGCAGCTTTGCCCGCAGTTTATGAAGCGCCCCTTCACTGCCCCGCTTGAGGCCTTTTCAATGTCTGCATCGTCACACACTATGAAAGGATCGCTGCCGCCAAGCTCCAAAACGCATTTTTTTAGTCTGGAGACTGCTTTTTGTGCAATCTTTGCGCCCACACTGGTACTGCCGGTAAATGTAACTGCATCAATATCTGACTCCAGCAGCGGCTCTGCGATGGTCGAGTCTCCGACTAAGGTCTGAAAGACTCCCTCGGGAAGGCCGATCTTGTCAAAGATCTTTTCAACCTCTATCCCACATTGCATTGTGGCGCTGGCAGGCTTGAGGAGAATTGTGTTTCCTGCCATGAGTGATGGTGCGGCAAACCTGAGTGCTTGCCAGTATGGAAAGTTCCATGGCATGATGCTTGCTATGACCCCAAGTGGCTCAAAAGAAACTATGCTCTTTCTTGCGTCGGTGTTTACAGACTCTGCGTGAAGGAAGATATCCCCATTGTCACCATAGAATTCCATCGTAAATGCGCATTTTTCAATTTCAGAGAGCGCTTCCTTTGTAGGCTTTCCCATCTCGGCCGTGGCAATCTTTGCGAGATGATCCTTGTTCTTTCTAAACTCGTTTGCAAAGATGTGCAGATACTCTGATCTTTTTTTCATGTCTTTTCTCCACGACTTGAACGCATTCTTGGATTTTTTAAGTGAAAGTGAAAGCCTTGCTGAATCTATGATATCGTGCTCGGCAATTGCTTCTTCGGTGGCAGGATTAATTGTGGTTATTTTCACAGTGAATTATTCGCAATCTGTCTATTATACTCTCGTGATTTCTTTCTGATTGTTCAAAAACTATAATCAAGATCTTATATGATTTTAAAAGTCACATTATTGGTGGCCAAAGATGACCAATCCAATAATGAAAATGAGGATTTTGAGTCAGTGTTGGTATTGCAAGGAGGAGGCTCACTTGGCGCATATGAATGTGGTGTCTATAAGGCACTTTACAACCACAAAACTCACTTTGACATTGTAGCTGGCACCTCGATTGGCGCAATAAACGCTGCAATCATTGCTGGGAGCAAGAGTGGTAACCCTGCAAAAAGTTTAGAGGATTTTTGGGATTCACTTTCTGAAAAAATAACCCCATCTTATCTTCCTACGCCATTTCGAGAGTATTTCGCGTTTTTCAATTCAGCAATGTGGGGAAACACACGACTTTTCAAGCCGTTGTGGTGTTGGCCCAATTTTTTTAATTTTGGCTGGTTTTGTCCCGCACTGTATGATTTGGAACCCCTAAAAGACAATCTGCAAGAGTTTGTGGATTTTGATAGACTAAACGATCCTGATGGTACAAGGCTGATTGTGACGTCTACTGACATTCAGAATGGTAATGCGACCGTCTTTGATAATCGACGCGAAAAAATCACACCAGATCACATACTGGCAAGCGCTGGTTATCCCTTCTATGGTATTTCCTGGACAAAAATTGATGGCAAGTATCTCTGGGACGGCACGCTTTTGAGCAACACCCCACTACGTGAAATTATTGATGCCTCACCTAGGCGAGACAAAAAAGTCTACATCGTCAATCTGTTTCCCAAAAGGCATGAGGAGCTTCCAACAAACATGATGGAATCGTGGCACAGGGCAAGAGACATCATGCACATAGACAAAACAGATCACAACGTAAGAATGTCGAAAATAATAACACGATATCTGACAATCATAAAGGAAATGCACGAAATCATAGAAGAAAACGTTCTTGATGCAAAAGACAAAGAGCGATTCAACAAGCTAGAATTGGAATATCACAAATTGGCATGCGAGCGTGGCGCCATAATTAGGGATATTGTCAGGATTGAGAGAAAAGAAGATAAACATTTTCTCTTTGAGGACACGGACTTTTCTGAAGCCACAATCAAGGAGCTCATCAAAACTGGCGAAGACGACGCAGAAAAAATTCTGGCCAAAAAAGCAGGCAAAAGTGTGCCAGAACACCATCAATTGCAGATAAATGTGTAGATGGCAGTTTGTGACTGAATCGACATATGCGATTCTGTTTGTTTGCTTCTAACAGACAAAACAACATAGGACAAAAACGCATAATCAAAGGTGAGCTCATGTTACAAAAGAATGGCGAGGTAGCACACATTGAATATCTATGACACCAAGCAGATTCACTGTTCGAAATGCGATGCACCAATAGGTGAGGTTGCATACGATGCTGAAATTATATTGCCACGATGTGGTAACTGCGCAGAGCCTCTTCCAGAACGTGTCGACAAATTCCCCTCGATAAATGATCTGCCATCTGATGAATCTCTTACAATAATATCAGTATAGACTTGCAAAAACATTACCCGTAGCGAATGTGAATGTAGAGAGTCTCTTTACAACAGAATTAAACAAGGCGGTGACGTACCAGCTACACGTAGGATTTAGTTAGCAGGTAGACCGCCCACTAAGAAATATATATAAAGCAAAAATGGACGCATCTATGGGATCAAAAGAAATTCAGGATTTGGCACATAAAATTTTCAAAATTGATCCATACATTGAGCATCTAGGTCTAATAGACTTGGAAGGACATGTGCTTTTGGATCAATCATCTGCAGTATCATCCCCAATGGAACCCGACAAAGATAGAGTTATGTTCTACTACCAAGTCGGGCTTAGAAGAAGTAGACGTGAGCATTTCAACAATGCCTATGGGTTGACAAAATATGTTCATATTGTCAGAGAAAAAATGCAACAACTTATGCTGTATCTACCTATGATTACGATTTATCTTACGATAGACAAGAATCTTACTCCTGACCGTGTTAAAGTGATCGCAGAGCAGATACAACAAATAGATGAAAAAACTATTGAAAAGGCAGTCAAGTCCTTTTTTTACCACAACTAAAAGAGCATTATCAACAGGGGCAACTAGAAATTAACATTGTGAATGAAGGGGGTGGTTTGAGACGGCTCGCTTCAAAACCCAACTGGTTTTGACTAATAAAGCCATGACTCAATCATGCCTTCTAATTTCTCCAAATCATTCTTACTGTCATTACGTACACGATCCAGATCCTACGTAGTCTATTGTGATCAGACACAAATTACAAAAAATGAGATATGCCTTGATGCCAACTGCAATCATAATTGATGATTATGACGAGCTTGCAGATCTTCTTGAGCACTTTCTAAAATTGCTTGGCATCAAAACAGTAGCCAAAGGACGAAATGGGATGGAGGCATTTGAACTGTACAGAGCACACAATCCGGACTATGTTTTTTTGGATGTCTCCATGCCCGTCTATGATGGTTTTTTTGCCCTGAACAAAATAAGGCAGCAAAACCCCTATGCCAAGATAATAATGGCTACAGGCGACAAATCGGAGGATACAAGACGCCAATTGGAGATTATGGGGGCAACTGACATCTTATACAAACCAATTGAGCCAAACTTGCTAAAGAATGCGATAGAGCAGGAAAGACTTAGACTGATCAACCTTGGCGTTGCGATTTAGTTTATGTCTTCAAATAGCGGGTTATCAAAAGCAGACAGATCATCATCGTCTTCTGCCGTGGATCTCTCAACTTCTGGCTCTCGCTCTTCGTCAAGATATTCGTCTTCGTCAAGAACTATCTCTGGCATAGTGACCTAGTCAATCTTTCAAAGATAATCTAATTGCCAATAGTTTTCATAGCCTACATATTTCAGGCCGCATCTGTCATCATGTCGAATTGTATATGCCGGTGGTGGATTGTGGCTGAAAAGTGCGAAACCGCAATATTTTGTTTAATAAAGAAGATTCTAGTATTTGTCGTAGACTTTACTTCTATGTCCGACTTCGACTATGAATATCGTTATTTTTCGCTCTTCAAGACTAACTATTACTCGATAAATACCAACCCTTAGTTTTCGCAGACTAGAGCCTTGGAGTTTGTCTGTAAATGCAAATGGGTCATCAATAATGCCTTCAAGTTTTGTGACTATTCTTTGAGCAGCAATCCTGTCTGATTTGAAAATCCTTTCTAGCTGTTTTTGGGCAGTTGGTGACCAAACAATATTCCAAGACATTTAAAGTATCATTTTAGGCCCAGCTTTTGTTTTACGTCTTTATGTGATATGACCTTTCCTGCTTTGATTTCAGCTAATGATTTTTCTATGTTCTTTATCGTCTGCTTGCTTAGGACGCCTTCATCATCTTCTGCTACGTTTAGTAATCGGTTTACCACATCATCATAAGATTCCTTTGGAAATGACTTTAATTTTTCTAGGCGTGCCTTGGTTTTGTTCTCTAATTGTATGCTAGTCACCATAGTTCCCTATAGACGTCTATAGAATTTAAGGTTGATCGTGGGATTTTGAATCTTAAAACCGTAATGTATGCCGGGGGTGGGTTTTGAACCCACGACCTCCAGATTATGAGTATTGCCCTTTTTTGAGGAGGATAGAAAGACTGGCACTCTAACCAGGCTGAGCTACCCCGGCACAAAAACGGCTAATTTTACGGCGCAATTAAATGATTCTGATTCCAAATTTGCAAAAACTATTGTGCAACAATGTCTTGCCATTTGTCGTTGACATTTTTGACCCAGAGGAACTTGCGCTGAAGTGACGATGTGTAAAGCTTTTCCCAGTCAGCTTTGACCTCATCTGTCCACGCCTTGAAGACTCGAGGATCGATATAGTTTCGAAGAGAGGTTCCAAGGTTGTAGTCGCGGGTCTTTTCTTGCAAATCTATTGCAAGCTTGAGTTTTTCCTCTCTTTCTTTTAGTTTGATCTTCTGCTTGTCTGTTTTTGGTACCGTCTTTTTGAGATTCTTGAGCGTCTCGCGCTTTTTCTCCAGTGCCATCTCGAATGTTTTTGGGATTGTTCTTTTGTGGTTGCACATTATTGCTGCCTGTAGATTTGCCATCTTTGCGACATAGAGTTTTTCGTTTTCAGATTTGCCCTTCATGCTTAGTTTATCCGAGAGATATTTTTTGACCTCGGTTGTTGCCAGGTATGTTCTGAACACTTTGGCTGTAAGTCCTTTTACTACTCCGCTGAGAAACTCGTTCACATGTCTTGAAGTGATCCCATCAAAGATCTCATCTGTTGGCTTTTTGTTTGAGATCAGCTTTTTGATGTTTTCATATAGCATCTGATCATTTCCTTGCGCAGGTATGGTCTCCTCCCACCTGACACTGTCTTTTCCCAAAAAGTCAAAGTGAATGGCAGAATCGTCAAGCTTTACATGCTCTTTTCGCAGAGTGGTGGCGCCAACCGTGTCTGCCTCATCTGCGTCTTTTTCATCTCCGACCCTCATCGAGGTTCGATAAATCAGATAACAGGCTGTGGCAATCTTGGCTGTGCGAGGGTCTTTGTCCTTCATTGCCGAAATTATTTTTTCTTCTACTTTTTTGATCTCCTTGCCGAGTTTTGCCGCTTTGTCGTATTTTGCCTTGTCCCGCTCTTGCTTGAGGCCTGCGGTATCTGCAAGCCAGACGTACTTTATCTTCTCAGACAAGACGTCTGTCCAGCATGCAAGCCACATGGAATCATGCTCGTGAACTATCTTGCCCCAGCTTCCTGGGGGAACCTTTGCATCCTTTCCAAGATTTAGCGTGACATCTTTGTGGGTTATCTTTGGCTTCCATTTTCCTCGCATCGGGTGGTCGCCGCGCCCAATGAATATTCCAGGTGGTTCGGCCATGTAGTTTGCTACCTCTACTTCGTGCCCATCGAGAATCGCCTTTCCATAAGTACCCTTCATTTTTTCACGCAGCTCCTTACGCTTTTGCGCAAGGGATTTTTTTTCCTCCTTTGTCATGAGGAGTTTTGCGTCCTTTTCCCTGTCTACAAGCTTGAATGCATCAGACAAATCAATATCCGAAATACTCAGACCTTTGTACTTGCCGCCAAACGTTGCAGCAAAATCTGCAACAAAGTTCTTTTGGAAAACTGCGTCCTTGACGTACGGCGTGTCCTTTTTCTTTGCCCACTGGTAGATCATCTCTTCCTGTAGGATGTCAAGCTTCACGGGTTGACCCTTTATCTTGACCGAAATCCCCTTGGAATCAAAATCCGGCGGAAAGATTATCCCATTGTGCTCAAGTGTTTTCCATTTCATAATTCATCACGTGGTATGTATTGCTGACTTTGACAAAAACTGAGTTTCGTGCCTATATCAATTTAACCAGTCAAAATAATTCCTTTTTAAGATAATTTTCAAACTCGATGTCTGTCTTCATCTTCCTTGCCTCCAAAAACATCATTGCGTCGTTTCCGACTGGATAGCGTGGCAGTGGATTCTTTTCCTTTAGTGCCTTGATTATGGTGTCTGCTACCTCCTTTGGCGCAGTGCCCATCTCTGCCATCATCTTGATGCCGGAGACTACCTTGTGTGTGATTTCTTGGTATGGCGAGTCGGGCTTTGCGTTTTTTGGCATTTTCATAGAGTCAAAAAAATTGGTCTTGATGACGCCAGGCTCTATGATTATGATGTTGACCCCAAACGGCCCAAGCTCGTATCTGAGACACTCGCTTAGCCCCTCCAGCGCAAATTTTGAGCTGATATATGCAGGGGTTCCTGGGAATCCGATTTTTCCTGCAACGGAGCTTATGTTTACTATGGTTCCTGATTTTTGCTTTCTCATGATTGGGGCAACCTCTTGAATCAGTCTGGCAATTGCAAAAAAGTTTGTCTCAAACTGCGCTTTCAACTCGTCAATTGTAAGATCTTCAAGGCATCCAAAGATTCCATATCCTGCATTGTTCACCAAGACGTCGACTCTCTGCTTTTCCTTCATTATCTTTGAAATAACGGACCTGATTGACTCTGGTCTGTCAACATCCAGCTCTATTATGGAAATATTTTCTTGCGATTTTTCCAAGAGTGCTTTTGATTTTTTTGTGTCTCGCATAGATGCATAGGTATGGTATCCCTCCCTAGCCAGGGCAAGTGCCGTCTCAAGACCTATGCCGCTTGAGCTCCCAGTCACAAGGGCCACTTTTTGCATGTCTTGACTTGTTTGCAGTTCTTAATTAATTATTGAAGGCCTATCTTTCGAGTTTTTGTGCGTAAATTGGGCTGTTTTTGCGTCACACAAGCGGCCTGTTGCCCTCAGTTGGCTCGGTGACTTCGGTCTTTTCTCCATCGTTGATTCTCTGCAGTATTTCCAGTGAGGCCTTTTTGTGCAAAAACTCATTGTTGTTTCCGCATCTGTACGAAAAAGTGCACCGCGGGCACCCAGATTCATTTTTGCACGGGCACTCTTTGACAATTGAGAGGCTTCGCTCAAACGCTTTTTCTAACCTGTCGTAAAGCGCCCTGCTTGCACCATTTCCGCCGATCGCTCCGTCGTAGATGAAAATTAGTCCTGATGTGCCAAGGGATATACCGCCCAGATCCTGTGACACTCCGCCTGTCACCATGTTGCTTCCCTCTATTACGACATGCTCCGTTGCGTGGTAACCGCTTGCCTCCACATACTCGGGATCCTCTGATGACTCGATCTGAAGTGATGGTCTTGGTGCATGAATGACTATTCCCTTTGTGACAAAGTCGTACTCTAGTGCCCTCTCGAGCAGAATCTTCTGCCCTTGGCTTGCCTCTTGACCAATCTCCAAATTGACGTAGCCATAAACGCGTTTTTGTATGTGTAGCTTGCAAAAGCAGACCTCGATTCCAAATGCGCGCCGTCTCTCGTATATGGTCTCGATTGTGGGCCACTCCTCGGTCAGAGCTTTGGTGTAGTATGGGTAGTCGCGTGGCAAGGGGGCAAGCTTTGCCACCTGCTTGTCTGGATAGTCAAACTCCTTTACCTTGTATCTGGTTCCGGCAAGAAAGTACACTGCAGATTCGTGCAGCTCCTCCATCGCAATTGGCAAAACACGATCTCCGATCTTTTTTCCATTGTAAAAAACGTCGATTGATTTTCCTATTCCCCTGATGCTGTACTCGTCTAGGATTGACTTGACTGCATCAAAATCAGGCACGAATCTGCCATCTCTGAGCACAAGATTTCCAGAATCTATGTGTTTTTTGATTGCCTCTGCGTGCTCTGGCATCTCGTGGGCACCAATCGGTTTGTCGCATGCCATTGCAAGGATGTGGAACTCTTCGACAAAGGGGTTCTTTGGGTCGATGTATGTTTTTTCGACATCCTCAAAGTAATTTTCCGGATGATTCCTGTAGTACTGCGATATGGGATCATTACCTAGCGCCAAAAACGCAAATCCTTTTTGGCCCTTTCTTGCGGCGCGTCCGATTCTCTGCATCAGTCTGTTGACTGGAATCGTAGATGATATTACGCCGTCGACATTTCCTACATCTATTCCAAGCTCAAGTGTAGGTGTGCACGATATGGCCATCAGTTTGTCCTCTTTGAACGATTTTTCCACAAAACTACGATAGTTTGCCATGAGTCCTGCCCTGTGCACCTTGATGTCTATCTTCTTTTTTCTTGCCTGCAGTGCGACAAGCTCGGAGTTGAGGTGCGAGTTGGAAAAGATCATCGTCTTGTGTTTTTTTGAGGTGAGCTTCTCAAGCAGATCGATCATGAGTGCCCTCTGTGTTCGGAGTGATGGAAATATCATCGCAAAATCGGCCTCGCCCTTCCTGCCAGATCCAGCGACTAGGTGCATCTTTGCGTCAAAGAGTTTTTCGCAGAATTCTTGCGCGTTTTCCAGGGTTGCAGACGATGCGACAAACTGGATCTTTTTGCAGATTCTCTTGAGGCGTTTTATGATATAATGCACATTTGATCCAAATATTCCAGAATAGACGTGCGCCTCATCTACTACCAAGAACTTCGCAGAACCACACAATGACGCAAACTTGGTACCATGCATCAGGTGATAGTGCAGTACATCAAAGTTTGTCACAACTATCTGGGGCGGCTCGTCGAGTATCCGGTATCTGTCTTTTTGTTTTGTGTCCCCATCAAAAACCTCGGCTCTGATTCCAAGCAGTTTTGCGATTTCCTGCAATTTTGGGAGCTGGTCTCGTGAAAGTGCTTTTGTGGGGTATATGAATATGGCTGCAATTTGCGCATGGATTCTGTCGTTTGCTATCTTTTGAAGTATTGGAAGGGAAAACGCTTCGGTCTTTCCAGAAGCGGTGGGCGCAGTGATGACTACGTTTTTCCCGTAGAGTATCTCGCGTATTGATTCTTCCTGGAACTTGTAGAATCGTGTTATTTTCTTTTGGTGCAGATATTGTACTATTTGGTCGTCAAGGCCTGCATCTTCAATTTTTGCGCCCATCTGGGGATCTGGCTCTTTTATCGTCTTGTAAAATGAGATGTAGTCTTTCTTTGAGAAAAGTACGTCCCTAGTTATCTGATCGGGCGCGTGGTTTGCGATCATCTCATCTATCTCATTCTTGTCGCGAACTATTCCTGCATCCCTGAGATCTGTTGCCATTCGTCTTTTGTTTGGGGTGTCGCCCTGGTCGTACCTGGCTAGGAACTCTAGGTATACTTCGTCTACGTTTTTTGCGTATTCAACTAGATCCTGGAGTCCGCAGGCTTCACACGAGATCATGAATTTTTTGTTGAATGTCTTTTGGATCTGAATCTGCGAGCTGCATTTTGGACAGGAATACCTCAACTCACACGGCTTTAGGTGTGGTATGGATTTATTGTTTGATTGTGGTATGGTGCAACCCCGCAGTGGACAATTGTGTTACTGTCTGGGTGACACCCGGAATCTAGTCAACCTTAACTCAGCAATGATGATAATATGATAAACTTGCCCATGTTATCTATGAGAATTTTTCTAAACAGACCATGGGAAGTAGCTCCGGAAGCTATGTACGAGGCGTAGCTGGAATTCACAGAAAATACCAGACAGCCCTAAGGCGCGCAAAAAGCAGACAATCAGTTCTGAATGCATATTGGAAGCATAAGAAAGAATCTGAAAGACTCTTGGCAAAGCATCTCAAAGATGAGATGGTCGAAGTAAAGCGCATCAAGGGCAAAATGGAATACAGATAGACAAATACGGAATGGGACGCAAGTCCAATTCCGTTCTTTTTATGCTTTGACGCGGTAGATGTTCTTCTCTAGTCGCTTTTTTGCAAATACATAGTATTTTGGAACAATCTCAAAGCCAAGGTAGTTGCGGCCCATCTGCTTGCTTATCATTGCAACCTGCCCTGAACCCAAAAACGGATCAAAGACTACATCGCCTTTTTTGCTTGAATAGTCCAGAATCTTTCTGAGGATCTCAGCAGGAAGCTTGGTGGGTGTCTTTTTGTCGCCGGTCCAGTATTCGCGCTTTATGTCCCATACATCTTCTTTGTCCCTGTAGTGGAGGCTGCGGCCCTCGGCCGTTTTTTGACTTTGGGAAAATCTTGAGAATGGATAGAACTGTCTCTTTTTTTCGTTTTTGCAGACATAGATGCAGTGGTAGTGGGATGTCACGTACTTTTTTTTCGTCACGACTCCAAACTGGTATTTCCAAATTATGTGGTTTACAGTGACAAAACCGACATCGTCCAGCGCATTGAGTATGTCTTTGAGATTGTTCCAGCCAGAAAACACGTACATGCTACCGGATTCTTTTAGGAGCCTGTACGCCTGTCCAATCCACTTGACTGAAAAATCGTAGTAGTCCTTTTGGCGTATCTCGTTATATCCGTCCATGACCCGTGACGCGGTTCTGTTGTAATTCTGCTTTGTCGCCTTAAAGTCAATTGCAAACGGGGGATCGGTTACAATCAAATCAATTTTGTTTGATGGGACGAGTCTCATTCCCTCAACGCAATTCATGTTGTAAATCCGGTTGAATGCTATTTTGTCCAAATCTAACTTTCCTTTTTGTCGTTAACTGACATCTTTGATGAGATTAACTTTTTTAGCTCATCGTCTGTTTTTCCTGCAAAATCAACGCCGAGGGATTTTGCCATGAACTCGAGCTTTTGGCGCTCGTTTTGGACGGGGGCAGTTATGTTGAGGTTCGCATCGAATGCGCCGGAAAGCTGACTTTGGATTTGGTTTTTTGTCTTGTTGTATTCGCCCACTGCGCGCCCAATCTTTCTTGTGACATCTGGAAGCCTGTTTGTGCCAAGCAGTGCAATCAATGCCACAAAGACGATTATTACCCACTCGCTTCCAAGTATGTTCAGCGAATACTCCATGTATGGAGTTAGCGGGCTGCAAAAATAAGCCTAACTAAATTACAGTCTACAAGCACTGATAATTTGATAGAATCAATGATACCCAATATAATTAAAGATCGTAAGCGCTCATGATGCACTGATAGGAATTGAAAGTACTAGTAGCCATTCTGGTCACCTTAGTAATCACCATGGCAATTGCGCCTGCATACGCAGTCATAGTCGAATTTCAGTCCGACAAAACGTCGTACAAAAAAGGCGACAAGATCATGTTTTCTGGAAAGACCGACGTCGCACATGCAAACAAGATGGTGGCAGTAAAGGTCTATGCACCTGATGGCACATTTGTGATAATTAGGGAGTCGTTTTCTGACGCAGATGGATATTTTGAGATGATTCCAATTGATACAGCCAACGTGGCAAAGTTTGCGGTAAAAGGAATCTACAACGCCACTGCATTCTACAGTCAAGAGCCAGCATATGCTGGAAAATCGACGTTGTTTGATTACTCTCCTGATGGCTCGCCGGTTGTGCCATCCGCCGCAGAAGTGATGGCACAAAAAAACCAACCTCAAACGCAACAGCCGACAACCCAGCAACCAACAACCCAACAGCCAACTACACAACAGCCGACAACCCAACAGCCGACAACACAGCAACCAACCACACAGCAACCAACCACACAGCAACCAACCACACAACAGCCTCAGGAACCAAAATGCGGAACGGGAACGGTTCTCAAAGATGGAGTATGTGTGGTTGCAGAGCCTGAACCGGAGCCAGAAACAGAGTCGGGCTACAAGCAGACACACATTCCGGGATTTCCTGACCCAAACAAAGAGCCGCAGTACTATATCGACAGATACAACAACGAGCCGACATACAAGGACTGGTTTGACAGAAACTTTCCAGACGACACAATTTACGAAATAGTGGGAGTTGCAGAGCCCTCCGAGCCTGAGCCCCCAAGCGCTTGCGGACCGGGGACTCATCTTGAAAATGAAATGTGCGTTTTAGATGCGACAAAAGCAGGGGTGTTTGGAGGAGGGTGTCTTGTTGCAACGGCTGCCTATGGGACTGAGCTTGCACCCCAAGTTCAACAGCTAAGAGAGATGCGTGATGGCACTATAGCAAAAACTGGTTACGGAATTGCGTTTCTTGAGGCGTTCAACAGTGTTTACTATTCGTTTTCGCCAACCATTGCGGATTGGGAACGAGAAAATCCAGCATTCAGAGAAGCAGTCAAAATCACATTGACCCCAATGCTGTTCACCATGTCCATGTTAAATCATGCAGGAATCGATTCAGAATACGAGGTTGTTGGGTATGGTCTTGGCATCATTCTCTTGAATGTTGGAATGTATCTTGTGGCGCCGACGTTTATGGCAATCAAGATCAGAGAAATGATGAAATCAAAGACTCGACGGCTCTAGCGCTTTCTTTTTTGCTGCGCTGAGTGCAAACACAAAGACCCCAATCACAAAGAACACAAAGTACGGCATCGAGTTTGCAGAAAACTCGGATATCAGGCCAGCCGTTATCGGGCCTATGGCCCACCCTATCCCAAACGTGGTCTCGTACGCTCCAATGGTTACCCCAGATGATTCTTTTGATGTCTTTCGCAGAATTATCTCAAGCGTCAATGGGAAGATCACACTAAATCCAAATCCCATGAGCAACATGGCGCCAGCAAACTCAAAGATTGAGTTTGAAAAAAATGACACTATGAGTCCTGCAAATATGGTTCCAACCGATGCGACAAGGGTGGCGCCTGTCCGCCGCGCAAGCTTGGCAGTCATTGCAAGAGTTATGACGCGCGATGCTCCAAACACAAAGTAGAGTATCTCGATTTCGGTTGCCGACATGCTGCGGTCGTTTAGAAACGCAGGATAGATGGTCAAAATGATTCCAAACGACGATGCGCAATAAATCAAAAGCATTATGACAATTGGGAACTTGGACATAGCCCTGATTCCGGAAAATGAGAACTTGGCCTCTCTTTTTGGCGCATCCTTTTTTGCAATCTGGATAGACGATACTATAGCTGCGGCCATCATGAATGCGGCAACCTCGAAGAGCATCCTGTAGGTGACGTCGAGTCCATCGAGGAGGTAAGTGCCAGCAAGCGGGCCAATCATAAAGCCACTCACAAAGAACCCGGTGAACTGGCCGATGTTTTTTACGCGGGAATGCCCTTCGCTCGAATTCGATATTATGGATTCGGCCGGAGGCCAAAAAAAGGCATGAGCAACACCTGTCATTGCGCGCAGTATCATTATCTCTGGTACTGACTTTGCAACCGAAAGCAAGTACACCGATACGACGTTTATTGCCACGCCCAGCGAGAGCAGTCTGCCGTTGTTGAACCTGCCAAGCAGCAACCCAACAAGAACCGGGATGAACATGTATGGCACAAAGTTTGCAAGGCCGATGAGGCCGAGCTCTGCATACGATGCACCGATTTCGTTTTTTGCAAAAATTGGAACTATTGGGTTGTGGATCCCATATGATATGCCTATTATGAGCCCGGTGATGTTTATGAGGGCCAGTGTTTTTTTCATTTGAAAGCCGCAACCATTATTGCGCCGCCCAAAAGATCTTCTTCGAACTCGACTCGGGAGAATTTCTCAAGGAGCATCGACTCGAGTTTTTTGTTTTGCGGCCAGCGCCTATATGTGCCATAAAGCGTGGCAAATTTTAACCCCAATCTCCCCCCCGCGCAAAAAGCAATTATCGGAAGAATGGCCCTTAGATAAAACGAGACGCCAGCCCTAATGATTGGGTTGTCCGGCTTGCCTAGATCCACAACGATGAATCTTCCGCCTTTTTTTAGAACTCGGTGGATTTCGGATATTGCTATTCTGAGATTGATCGCATCACGGAGAGAATATCCACACAACACTGCATCAAACTGTTCTTCTTTGAATGGGATGTGCTCAAAGACTCCGCACGACATCTCTGGGATTTTTGCAAAATACGTGCTTGTGTTTTTGAGCATCGGAACTAGGGGATCATAAAGCGTGATAGTAAGATCACCGTTGCAGATCTTTTCTGCGGTCTTTGACATGTTTCCAAATCCAGAGCCTGCGTCCAAAACGTGATCCCCTGGATGGACCCTGTCTCTGACTCCGCGGTTTCTGTGCTCTACATCCTTTCCAAGAGAAATGTACGAGTTTACCTTGTCATACACCGGGATGATCTGTCTAAGTACCTCAATTACCTCGCCCCAGTAGCTTCCAAGACCCATAGAGTCTCAAAAATGCAGGCATAATTTGTATTAACTAGTGCTCTAGGAAGGCTTTGGGAATTTCTCTTTGGCTATTTTGGTGTATTTTTCCAGCTCTGCGTCACTTAGCTTTTCTAGAATCTTCTTGTCTTTGGTGATTCTTGCAGCCTTGATGTGTTTTGCGCTGTCTCTTTGCTCGCTTTTGAGCTCGATTGCAGCAATTGCAAGGGCTGTCGCATCGTCAAGGGACATGTTGTCTTGGTAGTTCTTCTCCAAAAATGCATTTACCTCATCGGCGCTTGCACCAATGGCAACTGCCGCATACGAGACAAAAGTTCCTGAAGGATCAGTAACATACAGTAGATTGCCGCGCTGGTCTACTCCAGCAATGATTAGTGCTACGCCAAAAGGCCTCACACCGGAATATTGGGTGTACTGGTGGCACCTGTCTGCCAAATGTTTTGCAACGGTTTCGACTTCGACCTGCTCGTCATAGATCAGCTTGTGACTTTGCGAAAAGGTTCTGGCATCGTCCACTTGGACGCGGGCGTCTGGAATGTAGCCTGCGGCTGCAACCCCAATGTGATCGTCAACTTGGAAGATCTTTTGTGTTATTCCAGAAACTTGGAGCTTGCGTGGGATCTCTTCTACTGCCATGATGACCCCGTCCTTGCTTTTGACACCGATCGCAAGTGTTCCGCGCTTTACTGTCTCTATTGCGTATTCGACTTGGTATATTCTTCCATCTGGAGAGTACATTGTAGGCGTCATGTCGTAGCCGCGTGCTGGCATCATAATGATCAAAGCTATCTGTGTTGTCAATTTAAGCGTTAGTCGCTGATCCAGCCTCGAGATTTTGGATGGGATTTGGATTAGATTTGGAAATATTGTTTTAAATCAAGATCCGCTTTGTGAAACATGGAACTAGTGGATATTCGCCAGATGATCCAGAACAGATCACAACACATTGCTCGCAAGCCGGATCGAGATGCGAGAAGACTACTGCTCTACGTGTTCACTGCCACGCGCGGCGGGTACACAAGACTGCGCATAATCAACGCACTCTCGGAACATCCAATGAACACAAACCAGCTTGCGTTTGAGATGGGCCTTGACTACAAGGCGGCGCAACATCACCTTGAAACACTTGAGAAAAACAACTTGGTCACAAAGATGGGAGAACGATACGGAGCTATATTTCACCTCTCAAACTATCTTGAGGCAAACATACTAGCACTTGATGAAGTGGTGACCAAACTGGAGCGTCAGCTGAATCGCAAAATTGTGTATTACTAGACTTTGATTGCGATAACTGTGGGCTTGGTACCTCTATAAGCAAACACACCTATCAACTTTGCACATATTCCGTATTTTTTGTGTCTGAGCCTCGTTGCGTTTTCTGACTCTGACTCGTTTGCAAACCTTGCAGTTCCATCTGCCCACTCGCCCTTTGGCTCCCCTCTCATCCCACACGGCATAATTTTGACACTCTGATTATTTTTGAGTCGTTTTACTTTGCCTGTGTCTGGACGGGTAGTGACAAAGATCTGCCCGTCATCGACTACAAACCAGACAGGCGTCTTGACTGCAGCGCCATTTTTTTTGTATGTTTCCAAATTGATATACTTGTGTCCTGCAAAAACATCAAGTCTGTCTGAGCTCACATGTACAAATATGAGCAATCGATATTTTAGGACAACCATTATCTCAAAAACTTAAATAGAATCTGAATTCAGAAGATCTCGATCGATTTGGTACAGGGAGATCCATGGAAGAATGCATTAAAACAGCTTGATGATGCTTGTGCCATACTTAAGATAGATAAAGGTACAAGAGATTACCTTGCAGAACCAAACAAGGTGTTGCGAGTAAAGCTTCCAGTCAAGATGGACAACGGAAAGATCCGTGTCTTTACTGGATTCAGAAGCCAACACAACAACGACAGAGGTCCATACAAGGGAGGAATCAGATACTTCGATCCAGAGGGCGGTACAGAGTACATGGAAAAGGAAGTCAAGGCGCTTTCGTCTTGGATGACTTGGAAATGTGCAGTAGTTGATGTCCCGTTGGGTGGAGGGAAAGGAGGAATCTATGTCAACCCTAAAAAAGAAAAACTGAGCACTAACGAACTAGAAAGACTGACAAGAAGATTTGCTTTTGCGATATCTGAAATAATCGGCCCAAAAAAAGACATTCCTGCACCTGATGTATACACTACGGGCGTGGAAATGTCGCAAATAATGGATGTATACTCCAAGATGTCTGGCATGGAAAACGAGCCGGGAGTTATCACCGGCAAGCCACTTTCACTTGGTGGCTCGCTTGCAAGAAATGTTGCAACGGGTCTTGGTTGTGCATATTGCATCCGCGAAGCCGCAAAGACACTCGGTCTTAAACTGAAGGGCGCAAAGATCGTCATTCAGGGATACGGAAATGCCGGAACATTTACTGCCGAATATTTGGAAAAAATGGGGGCCAAAATAATCGCAGTCAGCGATTCCAAGGGCGCCATCACAAATCCAAAAGGGCTAGACTCAAAGAAGGTTCTTGCATACAAAGACAAGACGGGATCAGTAGTCGGGTATCCGGGAAGCAAAAAAATCTCCACCGAACAACTGCTAACGACAAAATGCGATGTTTTGGTGCCAGCAGCACTTGAAAATCAAATCAACGCAAAAATCGCAAAGAATCTTCAATGCAGAATAATTGCAGAAGCTGCAAACGGTCCAACGATGCCAGAGGCAGACCCAATAATCTACAACAAAAAGATAATGGTCATACCTGACATACTGGCAAACTCTGGAGGTGTCTGCATATCCTATTTGGAATGGGTCCAAAACAACATGGGATACTACTGGTCATTTGACGAAGTAGCGAAGAAAATGGAAGACCACATAGTGCGCGGATTCAAGGATACCTTGGCATTGTCAAAAAAACACAAAATAGACATGAGGCGGGCAGCAATGGTTTTGGCAGTAAGCCGGGTTGTTGAAGCATTCAAAGCAAAAGGCCTTTGGCCATAAAACTCTCTTTAATTTTTGTTATAGCTAAAATTATGCCTGTTTTTGACATGAATCGTGGTAAATAGACATACGGCAATAGTGATTGGTTCAATCATGGTGATTGCTGGCACGATTGGATATTCGTCACTAAGTTTGGTTTTTGCAAAAGACCTGCAATTCCGTTGGTATCAGGTAGAATCGTTTGACTTGCTTTCAATCATGTTTGGCGGAAAACTCGTTGTCTGTAACGATTCTGATTATCCGGTAAATTTTCACCAGTACTCATTCGATGTGATTTACGATGAGCAGAATCTTGGGGTGTTTTCGGCCCAGGGGGTGGGGTTGGCGCCTCACAGCGCATCAGGGATAAGTGGAAAATTCGTAACAGATGACAAGCGGGTCTCCCAGATACTCTTCTCATCGCTTGATACTGCCATGAGCGGGAGCGGACAAGATGCAAGAATCAACATCGACAACATGCAGGTGATCACCACGCTAGACACAAAGGTAATCGGAGTAATCCCATTTTCAATAACACAACAATACTCTGGGCAGGAGTTTGTCGACATGATGAACCAAAAGACAGGCTGTGATGAATGATGTCCAAAGCACTCGTCATAAAAAACGCAAGACTTGAGGGCCCAGGAACAATAGGTGATCTGCTAGAGTCAGATGGCTTTTCACTGCAAACAGTGCTTGCAAAAAAAGAAAAGATCCCGCCACTTGATCACGCAGTGGTGCTCGTCCTTGGGGCGCCAGAGAGCGCAAACAATGACCTGCAGCATCTCAAAGATGAGATGGTTTTGATCAGAGACGCGGCCCAAAAAAACATCCCGACGCTTGGCATCTGTCTTGGCTCCCAACTCATCGCAAAGGCGTTTGGAGCCAGAGTCTATCCCGGCCCAAAAAAGGAAATCGGATTCTACCACGACATCAAAATAGATTCAGACTCAAACTCACGCCTGTTTGACGGGCTATCAAATCCATTTACTGTCTTTCACTGGCACGGAGACACATTTGATATCCCAAAAAATGCCAAAAGACTGGCATACTCAGACATGTACAATCAGGCATTCCGGTATGGGAGTGTGGTTGGAGTTCAATTCCATTTTGAGGTAAACGGAGACATGGTGCGAACATGGCTTGAGAACACACAGGAGAACATTGACCTTCCGTACATAGATCCAGACAAAATACGAAACGAAATTGATGCCAATATAGGAAATGTCCAATCAAACATGAAAATTTTTTACAAAAACTTCAAATCAGAATTCAATCTGTGACACAAGTTTAATATATTGAGTGAGAATGTGTTCGATCACGTTATGAGTTCCACTAAAAAAATTTTTGATGAAACGATAAAAACGGATCATAAGGTAATCACCGAAGAAGCTTCAAAATCAATACTAAAGGCGTACGGGGTCAAAGTTCCACCATACGCTCTCGTAAATTCAGCCAAAGATGCAGTCAAGGCTGCAAAAAAAATCGGATACCCGCTTGTAATGAAGATCGTCTCGCCGCAGATCCTACACAAGACAGATGTGGGCGGAGTCAAAGTCGGAATCGACAACGCCAAGGACGTAAAAAAGACATTTAACGACATGTACAAAAGGCTTTCAAAGAAAAAAGGCGTCCAAGTCAAAGGAGTCCTTTTGGAAAAAATGGTTCCAAAGGGAATCGAGATGATTGTTGGATTGCAAGTTGACCCGCAATTTGGCCCAGTGATCATGGCAGGCCTTGGCGGCGTAATGACTGAGGTCTTCAAGGATGTTGCATGGAGAATGCTCCCAATCACGATGGACGACGCAAAGTCAATGGTTGAGGAATTAAAATCATCAAAACTCTTCAAGGGATTCAGAGGAAGCGCACCAGTCGACATGAACGTGCTTGCAAAGGCACTGGTTCAAATTGGGAAAATAGGCGTTGATAATGCTGCATACATCAACAGCATCGACTTTAACCCGATTATGGTCTACCCAAAATCCTACTATGTGGTGGATGCAAAAATCATCTTAGGAAAGGAAATCAACAACAACGCAATCTCGATGGCGCAGCCGGACGACTCGTTCATGGAGAAGTTCTTTACGCCAGAGTCTGTCGCACTAGTTGGTGCCTCTGCAACTCCAGGTAAGGTTGGCAACTCTGTTCTTGATAGCCTGGCAAAGCACGACTACAAAGGCAAAGTGTATCCAATCAATCCAAAAGCAGAAGAGATCCTCGGCGTCAAATGCTACCCATCTATTGAAGCAATCGATGGTAACGTCGACCTTGTTGTTGTGTGTGTCGATCTCTCAGTTACCCCACCGATTCTTGAGAGCTGCGCAAAGAAGGGAATACACAATGTTGTAATCGTGTCGGGTGGAGGAAAGGAGCTTGGCGGCGAAAGGGCAGACTACGAAGCCCAGATAAAATCACTATCTGAAAAACACAAAATTAGAATTATTGGTCCAAACTGCATTGGAATGTTCAATGCCGCAAACCGACTTGACTGCGCGTTCCAAGGCCAGGCAAGGATGGTCAGAGCAAGACTAGGAAATGTCGCATTGCTTTCGCAAAGTGGAACAATGGGAATCAGCTTCCTAGAGACAGCAGACACCTTTGGGCTGTCAAAAATGGTAAGCTATGGAAACAGATCTGATGTGGATGAGGCAGACATGATCTGGTATCTTGCAAGCGATCCGCAAACCAAAGTAATCGCGCTGTACGTCGAAGGATTTGGAGATGGACGCAAGTTCGTCGAGACCGCAAAGCGAGTAATGAAGGAAAAGAAAAAACCAGTAGTAATTTGGAAGAGCGGAAGAACCGAGGCTGGCGCAAAGCAGGCGGCATCACACACAGGCTCACTTGGGGGCTCTAACGCAATAATCATGGGCGCATTCAGGCAGGCCGGAATAATTTCAGTTGACAGCTATCAGGAGCTTGCGGCAGTGGCAAAGGCGCTCGCATGGCAGCCGGCAGCAAAAGGAAACCGTGCAGCAATGTGCAGCAACGGCGCAGGCCCGATGATTGGTGGAATTGATCACTTTGACAGACTCGGCCTTGAGCTTGCCAAAGTCACGCCAGAGACACTCAAAGAGCTCAAAGAACACTTCCCACCAACATACGTCATTGGCAAAGGAAACCCAGTAGATGTGACGGGAGGCGCAAATGCGGACGATTACAGGTACACCATTCAAAAGTTCTACGACGATCCAAATGTGGACATCGTCATGCCGTGGTTTGTCTTCCAAGACGACCCACTTGAAGAGACAATAATCCAGTATCTTGGAGAATTCTCAAAGCAGCAAAAAAAGCCGCTGCTCGTTGGAGGAAACGGGGGGCCATATACACAAAAAGTCTCAGCCCTGATTGAAAAAGAGGGGGTTCCAGTATATGATGATCTTAGAAACTGGGTAGCTGCGGCAGCCGCACTTGTACAGTGGGGCAAACACGCCTAGACAACATTTATTTCGAGCAAAAAATTCGGATTAGACATGACTCTAGTTACAACATCTAAATCAAATGGAATTGCTACGGTCAAAATCAACAGGCCCGACAAGCTAAATGCAATGAACACCGACGTCGCAAAAGAGATCATCTCGGTTTTTACAGAACTGGACAAAGATGATGAGGTCAAAGTAATAATTCTGACGGGCGAGGGGGACAAGGCATTTTCTGCAGGAGCCGACATCGAATACATGTCAAAGATATCCGCAGACCAGTCAGTCGAGTACGCAAAGCTTGGGCAACTGGTGACTGCGACAGTTGAGACAGTCTCAAAGCCAACGATTGCCGCAGTGAATGGATTTGCACTAGGTGGCGGATGCGAGCTTGCAATGTCATGCGACATTCGAATCGCAGCAGACACTGCAAAACTTGGACAGCCAGAGGTGACGATAGGCATCCCTCCAGGATGGGGAGGAACGCAACGTCTCATGAGAATAGTGGGAATAGCAAAAGCAAAGGAGCTTGTCTACACCGGCAAGATGATCAAGGCAGACGAGGCAAAAGAGATAGGCCTAGTCAATCAGGTGGTTCCACTGGCGTCGCTCATGGATGAGACGCTAAAGATGGCTCAGCAAATTGCGGCAAATTCTGTTTCGGGCGTAAGGATGTCAAAGATAGCAATCAACAAGGGACGAAACGCAGATCTGGACACAGGCCTTGGGGTGGAGCTCCTCGCATGGAGAAACTGCTTTACGGATCCGGACAGAGAGCAGCGCATGACTGCGTTTGTGAACAAATCCAAAAAGTAGCTGTCCCTAATTTCTTTTCCCACTTGGTTGAGGGTGAAAAGCTTATTATAATTTGGAAGAGCACGGTGAATTATGGCAACCGAACAATCACAGAAACTAGTCACGATCACACCAAAAGCAGCTGAGAAGATTGTCGAGTTCATGAAGGAAGAGGCAGAAAAGCCAGAATACCTTCGAGTCTACGTTCAGGGCGGTGGATGCTCAGGCCTTTCATACGGCATGGGATTTGAAGCAAAGCCAGAAGAGGACGACACGATCATCGAAGAGCAGGGAGTAAAACTGCTTGTAGACAGCTACTCACAGGAGCACCTCAAAGGGGCAAACATCGACTACATTGAATCTCTGATGGGATCTGGATTCAAGATCAACAATCCAAATGTAACGAAATCGTGCTCATGCGGGCACTCGTTTAGCACCGAATAAATCTAATTTTTCTCATTTTTAGATCTCGGGTTAGCCTCAGCTAGCCGAATCATATTTACAAATTTTCATAAGCACTTATATCCGCGATTGTAAAATACAAGCTAGTGAAATTTAGGAGGTATATTTTCAATTGCCACAAACAGGAATTGTCAAATATCACGTTAAGCTATCCTTTGAAGTTGACGGACTGGTTGAGAGAGCAGACATAATAGGCGCAATCTTCGGGCAAACAGAAGGACTGTTGGGTCCCGAGATGAACCTAAATGAGCTCCAGCGAGTCTCCAAAGTCGGAAGAATAGAGGTAACGTCGAGTACGACTACAAACACCACAAAAGGTGAAGCACTAATTCCTATGAGTACAGACATAGATACTTGCTCGCTAATAGCGGCAGCAATTGAAAGCATCGACAAAGTTGGACCGTTTGACTGCAAATTCAAGTTGAACGCCATAGATGATGTCCGAGCAACAAAAAAAGAGGACATCATGAAGCGTGCAAAGGAAATCAAGCAGCAATGGGCCACAAAGACGATATCGGAAGGCGAAACGATGCTAAAAGACATCCACGAAGGAACCTCGGTGTCAGGCAAGCTTAGCACATACGGACGCGGAAAGCTCCCATGCGGCGCAGGGGTCTTTGACTCACCGTGGATTATCTTGGTGGAAGGAAGGGCAGACGTAATCAACCTTCTTCGAGCAGGAATCGACAACTCACTTGCAATTGATGGCGCACGAATCGACGAGTCAATCAAAGACTTGTGCGACACAAAAGACAAAGTGATTGCATTTCTGGATGGAGACAGGGCAGGCGGATTCATCCTCAAAGAGCTCAAAAACATGATCGACATAGACATTGTCCACAGAGCGCCAGAAGGCGTGGAAGTCGAAGAGCTCACCCCGCAACAGATCACAGACATTCTGAGGGACACAATAGAGGAGATGAAAAATCCAAAACCAAAGCCAACGCTTTCTGATCCGGGTGACAAACCAATGGCGGAGCTTGCCGAAAAGACGTTCTCACAAATCAACGAGACTCTGGAGGCAGTAGGCCTTGACTCGAACAGAAACGAGGTCTTCAAGGTTCCAATATCTGAGCTTGTCTCAAAGTTGTCGGTGCAATCAGGAATAAAGTATCTAATACTAGACGGAATAGTGACCCAGCGACTGGTAGATGGCGCAAAGCAGGCAGGCATCGAGTGTGTCATTGGACACAGGATTGCCAACCTGACAAACAAAGACGGAATTGCGCTCAAAACATTTACCGAGCTTGGGGTAGCATAAAATACTCTCTTTTTCTTTTCTCTTTCATATCATGACTGATCTAAAGATCCAGCATCTTGTCACTCTGACTGAACTTCTATCAAAAGGAGCAAAGAACAATTTTGTCTCAATTACAACATCCACACTTGGGCAGAACATCCACAAGTCGCAGCAGGCTGCGTCAAAACACCTGCTTGAGCTCGAAGAGGGAGGTTTCATCGAGAGAATAATGAACGGGCGAAAGGTCTCAGTCAAGCTCACAAAAAAAGGGTACGAGCAGATTGCTGATCTTTACAACTTGCTGCAAAAAAGCCTCGAGTCGATGCCATCTGCAATTGAGCTCAGCGGGACTCTCGTGTCTGGGATGGGGGAAGGAGCTTACTACATGTCGCTCAAAGGATACACAAAACAATTCAACTCAAAAATAGGATATGTTCCATTTCCTGGCACCTTGAACGTCAAACTGGACAAAAAGGAGCACGTTGAGGCGCTGCGCCAGCTAAATGGCTTTGAGGGAGTCAAGGTTGACGGCTTTTCTGACGGCAAGAGAACGTATGGCTGGGTCAAGTGCTACCACTGCGTCCTAAATGGCAAGATAAACTGCGAGCTTATCATGCTTGAGCGCACGCATCATGACAACTCGATTGTGGAGCTGATATCTGAAGCCGACATACGGAAAAAAGCAAATCTCAAAAACGGCTCTAGGATCACGATACGAATTCCACTTGATATCAAATGATGCTGCCTGGCTGAATGCCTGATTTTATTCTAAATGACGAATACTTTTTATGTTATACTACAGTATATTGTAGTATACCTTGGAACAAAGCACGATCAAACTCTCAAAAAAGATCAAAAATGACCTAAAAAAACAAATGAACCACCCTGGAGAAACATATGAAGACGTCATAACCAGACTGCTCAAAATAACCCAAGAGGATGACGTGCTAAGCAAGCAAGTGATTAAAAACATCGAGGAAGGCATTGCAGACATCAAAGCTGGGCGTGTCTATACCTCAGAACAGGTCAGAAAGAGATTAGGGCTAAAATAGAATGGCGTGGCAAGTCATCTGGTCCGAGAAATCCGTAAAACAACTAGAAAAAATTGACACGAAAAACGCACAAAAAATCTATGATTCAGTATTGGGCTGTGCAGATGATCCGTTCAAGGTAGTGACAAGATTGCAAAACTCACAGTTCTTCCGGCTGCGAGTGGGAAATTACAGAGTCATCTTAGATCTGCAGCAAAACAAGATGATCATATTTGTAGTTGAAACGGATCATCGAAGCAAAGTCTACAAGAGATATTGAATGAAGTCTTTCATTAAATACAAGATGGAGGAATCCAACTAATAGGCGATCCCCCCTCGAAAGTTTGTGGCTTTACAATCCGTGTAGTGCTTCGCCGTACTCTTTTTCTATTTTTGAGCTAGAGAACTCTGGGATGGGGGACTGCAACCTTGCTACTCGCACATTCAAGTTGAGATTCTTGCATCCATCAGTGATGAATTTTTCCTGATGCACTTGGTCGTATCCGAGCGCTATGATGTCTGGCTTGACAAGCTCGACTGTCTTGAATATGTCACCTTCTTTTCCAATCAGGCACAGATCCACCATCGAAAGCGATGCAATCAGCTCCTGTCTTTGGTTTTCTGCATGGAGCGGCATCCTTTTTTTCATTTTTACTGCGGTGTTACCTGTTGCGACCACAACTACCAAAACGTCGCCCAATGCCTTTGCGGCATTCAGCGTGTATGTGTGACCGGGATGGATTATGTCAAAGACTCCTCCTGCCAACACTACGTGCAACGCAGTTCGCCCAAACTCTGTCAGCGAATCTCTTTTCTTTGTAATCAAATCGTTTTGTGTTAGCGCATTCATCCTATGCAGAATATAATCTTCGGACAACTGCATCTTTTTGATGCACATCTCAACTGGGTCTTCCTTTGTGATTGAGCACACGTACACGATACCAAGAATTCTTTTGTCAATTACATCCAAACAAAATCACTATACCGTCATTGTTTTTATTGTATCCTATGAATTTAGCTCCGGTTCCATTCCCTTTGCTATTCTGAGTGCGTCAACTAGGCCATCTGCGTACCCAATGGACAAGATGGCAAGCTCGTCTTTGTCCTGATCGAAGAACTTCTCTGCGTCTCTGATGTAGAGCTCGGCATTCTCAAGGACGCTTGCAAACTCTGGGCTGTCTTTGTAAAGCGGTGCAATCTGTTCCAAAGCACGTCTGACCATCGGGATGTATTTTTTCATCATCTGCGCAGATATCTTGTCCAGTCTTGATGCGTTGTCTGCAGGTTCATCAAGACAGTCTGCCAGAGCCTTTAACGCATCAGACTCTGTAAAGTGCAACGCACCTGGAATCACAACCGAGTGCGGGGCCATCCCAAAGTCGGCCTTCACAAGACTGTCAATTTTTCCTGCGACTATTTTCTGCTCCCTTGAGCCAATTCTTGATGCGACCACTGCAAAAGTGGATTCAGATATGACTCTTCGTGTCTGCTCTTTTTCGGCCGCAAGAAGGCTCTGCAAGGCGTCTTTTGGATCCAAAAAGAAGTTTTTGTTTTGGTTGTATTCCAGCAGTACCACCGTGTGGTTTCCGACTCTGAGGTTGTCGTATATTGTATAGTATGCAGTAGTTGACGGCGTGCCGCTCATTATCGTGACGGTTCTGCCTACCTTGTAGTAGTGCAGTCCGCATTCGCCAACAAGTGAGGTAACTGCAGATGATGCGTGTATCGTGCCAGTCTGAATTTTTTCTGTTATTGCCCGAGTTCTAAGCTCAATGTGCGTCGTGGCAATGTATGGATCCCCAAGAGAAAGTAACGCGACGTTTTTTGATTTTGCGTTCTCCAGAATCTCCTTTCCGTCCTCGACTAGCCACCTTGGGGCAAGCTTGAACTCTCCTTTGACTAGTTTTTTTATCTGCGCCGTGTCGGATTCGGACATGGGGCTTGTGAACTGCTCAAGGTACACCAAGTCTGCGGACGCGATTATGTTTTGCGTTGTTGCGGATATAGAGTCAGGACCACTTATGCCGAGGCCGATAAACCACAACATCATCTATCTTTCTTAGAGTCGTGCAGTCGTTTTAGATGATGCAATGTGTTTTTGATCACTTCGATTCCTCTGAGGTACTCGCCCATTGAGACGCGCTCGTCAATTGTGTGCGATGCGTGAGGATCCCCAGGGCCATACGTCACCACTGGGATGTTCCAAAGCGTACCGATTATGTTCATGTCGCCCGTGCCGGTTTTTCGGATAAGAGCAGGCCTTGTGCGCTCCACATCCATGACTCCAAGCGTAAATGCCCTGATGAGCGGCGAGTTAAGCGGTGCCTCAAAAGGCTCCGTCTCATCTATTACGGAGTACATGGCCTCTACTCCCTGCTTTCTTGATATCTCGGTTACCTTTGTTGCGATTTTTTCTCCAATTGCCTTGCAGTTCATGTTGACTGGAATTCTTATGTCCATTATCGTGTTGCATTCTTTTGGGGTGACGTTGTGGCTGTCCCCTCCCTTGACCTCGGTGATTGTTGCGGTGAGGAGCATTCCCTTTGATTTTCCCTCTTGGTTTTCCTCAAGTGAATGCTTGAGCTCCGATGTGAACTTCATGGACTCTTCGATTGCATTTTTTGCAAGCCACGGCGCTGATGCATGCGCCGAGTCTCCCACATTTACTTTGAGATTTATTGCGATTCTTCCCTTGTAGGCTATTGTGACATTTGTGACGCCGCTTGGCTCACCAAACACGGCGTAATCGATGTCGAGCTTTTGTTTTGCCAGATTTTTAATTCCTGTCGCGTTTCCCTCCTCGTCCACGGCTCCGACAAAAATTATCGTGCCGTTGTTTTTCTGAATTGTTGAAGCTGCCAGCATTAATGCCATGAGCGGGGCTTTTGCATCTGATGCACCCCTACCGTAAAGAAAGTCTCCCTCCTTTCTCACCTTTACCTTCCCAGGAACAGTGTCCATGTGGCCACACAGCAAGACTCGCGGAGAGCCGGATCCGATCGTTGCGATCAGGTTTCCCACCTCGTCAATGCGGATGTTGTCGAATCCTAGATCGTCGCACTTGTCTGCAAGAAACTCCGCCATCGGCTTTTCTGCCAAAGATGGAGTGTACAACCTAAGTGCCTTCTCTAGCATCTTGATTGAGAAACGTGGGGTTATGGTGAATGAAGAGTCCATTTTATTTTCCTGCATTTACTGCGTATTCTAAAATCTTTGCGGCAATATCGACGCCGGTTACGCGTGCCACGTTTCGGTACTCAGTCGTGTTGTTAATTTCGTGCACGACTAGCCCCTTATCCTTGCTTTCCATGAGGTCGACTCCGACTATTTGGCCCTTTACGGCATCCTTTGCCTTTAGGCACATGTCTTCAAGCTCTTTTGTCACCTTGCAGACCTCGGCGGTTCCTCCAAGGTGCGTGTTCGTCTTCCAGTTTTCCTCTGTAGAGTTGCGGTAAATTGCGCCAGCTACCGATTCTCCGATCACTATTGCCCGTATGTCTCTTGGAGGCCTTTGCACAAACTCCTCAAGGTAGTGTACTTGGTATATTGGGTACATCTTTTCCCTTTCTTCTATGATCCCTTCTGCTGATTCTTTGTTGTTTAGCTTTGACACCATGCGGCCCCAGCTTCCAACTGTGGGCTTGATCACCCTTGGGTATCCTAGGTTGTCGAGTGCCTCAAGTGCAGAGTCTTTTGAGAATGCCACTGTGACGTAAGGTGTCGGCACACCAACTTTGTTCAACAACATGTGTGTGAACAGCTTGTTTCCGGCATAGATTCCTGTGTGGAGCGAATTGATGACATTTGAGCCCATACCTTCCAGTGCGGCAGTGGAATGCAAGTTTCTATAATAGCTCACACACCTTTGCAGTACTGTGTGGAAGTTGCTTTTCTTGTCAATGTCCAAAATCAGGTTCTTACAATCTATCATTTGAAGATCTATGCCCTTTTTGCTTGCAGCCTCGGTAAGGGCCTTTTCTTCTGGTCGGATAGTGTCGTAGAGAACCGTTACAGGGGGGCTCACTGGCCCCAGTCCTCTCCGACGCTTTGAGCTGGTTTTAGCCCAAAGCCGCCTGAAGATTTTGTTATCTCAAAGCTTGCTCCGCAATCAGGGCACGTAACGAGTTCGCCCTCTACAGCATCCTTTGGAATTGAAATATCCGAATCACATTCGGCACATTTTGCCATGGTCATTCTTTAGTGCCCTTGGAGTCATTAATTATCTTTCTTTCGAGTTTTCCGTCTAGGGGAATCTCAAGAAGATCTCCCATTCTGAGGTTTTTAAGACCATGTGCTACTGCCTTTGCCTGCTCGTCGTTCTTTTCAAGGCCCAACAGCGACATCAGATATGCAGAGCCTGTCTTGCCTGCAAGCTCGCCAAAGACGATTCTGCGCCTGTTTCCAACAACTCGGGGTGGAATGGGCTCGTACGCAGCCGGGTTTCTTAGAATGGCTGCCAAATGTGTTCCAGCTTTGTGCTTGTATGCGGTAGGCCCCACAATAGGCTTTGAATCGTATGGCGCGATCCCAGTGTACTCCTCAATCAGTCTGGAAAGATCAGTCAACATATCGAGTCTGAAATCGTTAGGTGATCTGTAAAGGTATGTCATTGCGACTGCAACTTCTGCAAGAGACGGGATCCCGGTTCGCTCACCGATTCCGTCTATTGTGGTGTGAATCTGCTCTGCACCCGCATCGATTCCTGCAAACGCGTTTGCGACTGCAAGGCCCATGTCGTTGTGGCAGTGGACATCAAGAGGTGTTTTGATCTTTTCTCTCACCATTTTGACAAAATTATACATGCCTTTTGGTCGCATTATTCCGACAGTATCTGGGAGGCTTATTCTGTCCACTCCTGCCTCTTCTATTGCCTTGCATACTTTGAGCAGGAATTCTGGGTCTGCCCTGCTTCCGTCTTCTACTGTGAACCTCATCTTGAGGCCGTGTGACTTGGCGTACTCTACTGTCTCTACTGAGCGTCTAAGTGCCTCTTCTCTTGTGATTCTTAGCTTGTCTTTTAGGTGAATATCGGAAATTCCAAGATATGTTGCGGTCCATTTGGGATCGCATTTTAGCGCAACATCGACGTCAGTCTTTAGTGCGCGGACATGCGCAACAATGTCTGCCTTGAGTCCCTGCTTTATGATGGTCTTTGTGGTCTCTAAGTGATCCTCTGATACAACAGGCGAGATCTCAATCTGGTCTACGCCAAAATAGTCGAGCATCCACGCAATCTGAATTCTCTGCTTGTTTGTAAATGTGACACCTGGGTGCTGCTCTCCCTCCCTCAGGGTGCTGTCCAGGACGCGTATTCTTTTTGGCTTTTTGTCATACTCGTTATGCAGGTGTGCATAGTAGTTTGGATCATTCATTGCAGAAATAGTAGTCCTTTGAACCAGTTATAAACATATTCGTACTAAAAACGGCTGAAATCAGAATATTTTGGTATTTTTTAGGCTTAAAACAGAAAACCAGATCCGAATTTCGTTTTATGTGACTTCGCGCAGAATTATGACCGTGTTTGTATCTGAGACCCCTGGAATTTTGCGAAGTGAATCTATTGCTCCGTTTATCTCAGTTATGTTTGGAGCAGAAATGATCACGGCTATATCGTATTGGCCTGTGATTTCATATACTGTCTTGACTCCTTCCAGCTTGGTGAGTCTTGCTGAGACCTTTGATGTGTCCATCGAAGATTCGACAGAAATCAGAACTATTGCCTTTGTGGCATTCTGTTCCCCAATCTCAATTGTGAATTTTCTAATTACGCCACCATCTGTGAGGTTTTTCACTCTTCGTCTTACTGCGGACTCGGAAAGTTTGAGCTTTTTGCCTATGTCGACAAAAGATTCCCTCGAGTCGTCTTTGAGGAACTTGAGTATCTCGTCATCAATCTTATCCTTGGACATTATTCCTTCTCTCCTCTTCTCTAGCAAATAGTCTGTCTAGTACTTCTAATACTTTTTTGATGTCGTCCTCGGTCATGACTAGTGGCGGCAGCAATCTGAGAATATTTCTGCCAGAGTACAGAAGCAAAACACCTTCTTTGATTCCGTCAAACAGGATGTCTTTTACCTCAAACTTCATCTCGACTCCAATCATGAGTCCCTTGCCTCTTACCTCGCGAACCACGCTATGTTTTTGTTTGATCTTCTCAAGGCCGTCTCTAAAGATCTTTCCAACTTTGTCGGCGTTTTCAATCAAGCCGTCCTGTGTCAGCGCCTGGAGCGTTGCAATTCCAGCAGCGCATGAAAGCGGATTACCGCCAAACGTGGATGAATGTTCGCCTTTACTCATCGCGGCCAAAATCTCCGGCTTGACTAGGGTGGCACTCATCGGAACCCCACCAGCAATTCCCTTTGCAAGGCACATTATATCTGGCGCCGTATTCCAGTGCTGAGAGGCCCACATCTTGCCAGTTCTTCCCAATCCGGCCTGAATTTCGTCAAAAATTAGCAGAATTCCGTTTTCATCGCAAAGCTTGCGCACATCCTGCAAAAATCCATCAGGGGCCACGTTGATTCCGCTTTCACCCTGAATTGGTTCCATGATTATGAACGCCGTGTCTTTGTTGATTTTTGATCGCAGTGCCTCGATGTCACCAAACGGCGAAAAGTCGACCTTCTCAACTAGCGGCATGAATGCCTTGCGGTATTTTGGATTGAATGTTATGGATAAGGCCCCAAGTGATTTGCCGTGATATGATCCGTTCATCGCAATCATTCCTGATTTTCCGGTGAACTTTCTTGCGAACTTGATTGCCGCCTCCACTGCCTCCGTGCCACTGTTGCCAAGGTGCACCTGCGTGAGTCCTTTTGGAGACACCCTAATCAGATTCTCCAAAAACTCCTCCCTTGTCTTGTTGTAAAGCGACATGTGGACTGTGATTATCTTGTCAATCTGGACCTTCAGGGCAGCAACGACTCGCGGGTTTCTATGGCCTACCAGTGCAACGCCATATCCGCCCATACAGTCGATGTATTCTTTGTTGTTAGTATCCCATACTCTTGCGCCTAGTCCCTTTTCAACAGTTACCGGGAATCGCTGATGGTGGCTTCCCAAAAAGTCGTCTTCAGTCATTTTGTAATCACCGTGCACTTTGTGTGAGAGATTGCTGACGATATAGGATTTTCTCGCTGACCGTTTGCAATCAGAGCCACTGTTACCCCCATATCTAGAGCCTCAGTGGCCGCAAGGATCTTTTTTTCCATGCCAAAACCAACCTTTGGCCGAATCTCTTTTGCTTCGGCGTTGGTCATCTTTTCAACTAGTTTTTCGTTCATGAGAAGGCCGTCCACATTTGTCAAAAACAAAATTTTGTCGCTCTGTATGGCACCTGCCACGTTTGCGGCTGCTCTGTCGCCATCGATGTTTAGAAGGTCAAACTCCCTGCTTATTGCTATTGGGGATATGACTGGAGTGTAGCCTTGGGAGAGGAGAAGTTTGAGCAGCTCAGAGTTCACATTGGTTACCTTACCTGTATATCCGCCATCTATTACCTGCTTGCGGCCTTTGTCGTTGATGATCACAAGCTTGTCCTTTCGCTCTGCCTGAAATATCTGCCCGTCGACTCCGCTCAATCCTACTGCATTGATTCCGTTTTTTTGCAACATCTGGACTATCGTCTTGTTTATTTTTCCTGACATGACCATGGTGAAGATCTCCGCAGTCTCTTTGTCGGTGTATCTTGACTTGATTCCTCCAGGTGAGACTACAAACTTTGGCTCTTTTCCCAACATCTCGCACGTCTTTGTGACTTCTTTTCCACCACCGTGGACTAGAATCACCCCTTCTTGTTCTGCAACCTTTTTGATATCAGGAATTGTTGAGGGGTGCAAGTTTTCTACTACACTTCCACCAATTTTGATTGTAATCATTTTCCTAAACTGGGGTTAGTGGTGCGTATCGCAACCCATCCATTTCGTCAAATCCAGCCATGATGTTCATGTTCTGGATGGCAGAACCTGCGGCACCCTTCATGAGGTTATCTGAGGCAGATAGCGCAACCACTCGGTGGTTGTCCTCGTCAATGTCAAATCCGATGTCGCAAAAGTTAGAGCCAACTACGAATTTTGGATCTGGGAATTTGTAAAGGCCTTTCTTGTCCCTGATTAGTCGGATGAATCTCTCATTTTTGTACATCTCGCGATATACTTTCCACAAGTCTAATTCGGTCATGTCTTTTAGGACGAACGTGTGGTTTGTACACAAGATTCCCCTAACAATATCTACTGCGTGTGGACTCATGGATACCTTGACTGGCTTTCCAGCAATCTCCGAGAGCTCCTGTTCGATTTCGCCGGTGTGTCTGTGCTTTGCCGGCTTGTAGGGCCTGATCACACCGGAACGCATTGCGTGATGGGTTCCTGCAACACTACCTGCCCCTGCTCCAGATGAGCCGATTTTCGAATCAACTACGATGTGATCCGTATCGATCAGGTTGTTTTTGATGAGTGGTGCTAGCGCAAGCATTGATGTCACCGCCATGCACCCAGGACATGACACCAACTGTGCGCCTTTGATCTGTTCGCGGTGCAGCTCTGGGACCCCAAAGACTGATTTTTTCAGATAGTCTGGGTGTGGGTGCTCCCAGCCATACCATTTGGTGTATCCGTCTTGATTGTGCAGTCTGTAGTCTGCAGAAAGGTCGACAACTTTGAGACCCCTGTCGTAGAGCGCCTTTACAATCTCAGTTGCGGTACCATGCGGAACAGCGGTAAACACAAGATCACACTTGTCTGACATCTTGTCATAGTCAAGCTCGGAAAATGTAAGTTCAGTAAATCCTTTGAGTGCCGGTTGGACTCGGTGCAAATATTCACCGACATACTGTCGTGATGTGACCATGGCGATTTCGACCTTGGGGTGCGTCACCAAAAGACGCAGCATTTCGCCGCCGACATAGCCTGATGCCCCAACTACTCCTACTCGTAACATGTCCCTACATCAAAGACGGTGTAATTTAATATTATTCCAGACCAAAAATAATTTATTCAATTTCATATAGTAAAACCATGATGGCAAAATCAGATCTGGAGAATCTCAGAAAAGCAAAAGCTGACTACAACCGCAACCGATACAACAAGGACTTGGAATTCAAAAACAGGATAAAAGAGTCGTATCGAAGGTGGTACGCAAAAAACAAAAAGTCAGTAATTGAGCGAGTCATAAAGAACCGCCAAAAAAATCACGGCGACTATCTTGCCTACCAGAAAGAGCACTACAGATATCTCAAGTACCGCAAAAAATACGCTTCCAAGGGCTGATCTATTTTCTTACTTGGTCTAGTGCAAACTTGATCATTTCTTGGGGGATATTCTTCCTTGCAACCTTTGCTAGGCCCTTGAACTCTACAGTGTTGTTTACCTCGTGGCATACAAGACCGCGCTTTTTGTCCTCCATGAGATCAATTCCAAGTATTCCACCACCCACTGCCCTTGACGCTCTGAGGCAAACGTCTTCTACCTCCTTGGTTACCTCGCAAATCTCGGGATCTCCGCCCAGCGCAATGTTTGTCTTAAAGTCGCCTTGGGATTTTCGATACATTGCTGCTACAACTTGGTCGCCAACAGTGATTGCCCGAATGTCGCGAGGAGGCCTGTCCACCATCTCTTGGAGGTAGTATATCCTATCGTGCGTGCCATCCTCAATCTCTCGCATCTCGATTATTGACTCGGCTGTGTCCTTGTCTTTTAGCGGCAGGATTCCTCTGCCCCAGCTTCCAATGATTGGCTTTATCACTAGGGGATAACCTACTTTGTTTATCAGATTCATTGCCTCCTCAGACGAGAATGCAAAGTACGTCTTTGGTGTTGGGACTCCTGCCTTTTTTAGTAAAAGAGACGTGACCATTTTGTTTCCACAAATGTCTGCCACTGCATGTGTGTTGAGTACAGGAACCCCTAGAAACTCTAAACACGCAGTGAAGTGCAGTCCTCTAAAATAACTGACACATCGTTCAATGACTACGTCACCAAAGTCAATGTCCACCTTTTTGCTTTCCGTGCTAAACTGGGTTATTTTTGCGTCCAGCGAAATCGTATCGTGACCCATCTTGGATGCTTCGTCTTGTAGCATCTTTTCTTCAAGTCTGAGTCTGTCAAAGACGATACAGACTTTGGACAACTATTCTCCCCAGTCTTCGCCAACGCTTTCTGCAGGCTTTAGCTCGACGTTTGCTCCGCTTTTCTTTGATATCTCAAAGTCTGCGCCGCATTCTGGACACGAGACTATCTCGCCCACAGCTGCATCGTCTGGTACATTGATTGATGCATCACATTCTAAACAGTTCATTACGATCCTTTTCACCTCTTGTCTTGTAATTTATTAGCTTCTGTCGTCTGCAATCCCCACAGCTCAACAAAACCTGTTGCCTTTCTCTGATCAAACGCAGAACCCTTTCCATAGGTTGCGATGTCGTGGCGATACAGTGAGTACTTGGACTTGCGCCCAACCACCCGCAGTCCGCCCTTGTAGAGCTTTAGCTTCACGGTGCCCGTGACTGTTTTTTGGGACTGGTCGATGAATTTATCCAAATCTGCCTTTAGAGGGTCTTGCCACAATCCAGAGTATGCAAGCCAAGCCCACTCTTGATCCACAATCGACTTGAACTTGTTTTGGTGCTTTGTGTGGACCATTTTTTCCAAGTCAGAGTGTGCTTCTATGATGCACAGCGCTGCCGGCGTTTCATACACTTCGCGTGACTTTATTCCGACTACACGGTCTTCGATGTGATCCACTATGCCAACACCGCAAGAGCCTGCTACTTTGTTTGCACACTCGATTAGTTTTATCGGGTTCAGCCTCTTTTTGTCAATAGCTACGGGGATTCCATGCAAAAACTCGATTTCCATGTATCGTGGCTTGTCTGGCAAATCCTTTGTCTTTACCCAGATGAATGCGTCTGATGGTGGCTCACTGTATGGGTCTTCTAGGTTTCCTCCCTCGATTGCGCGGCCCCAGAGATTCTGATCAATTGAGAATTTTTTTGATACACTGTCTATTGGGATACCATGATCTTGTGCAAACTCTAGCTCCGTTGCTCTATCTAGATTCAGGTCTCGAATGGGTGCAATAATTGGCAAGTTGGAGCCTGAGCCAAATGTAACGTCAAATCGGACTTGGTCGTTTCCTTTACCTGTGCATCCGTGCGCAAGTGCGTCGACTTTTTCCTTTTTTGCAACATCGAGAACCTTTTGCGCAATCAGAGGCCTTGCCAGAGATGTCGCCAGGCAGTATTTTTTCTGGTACAGCGCGTTTGCCTTTATTGCGGGATGGATGAACTTTGTCACAAACTCTGATTTTGCGTCGATGTTGTAATGTCGAATGACTCCAAGCTTTTTTGCCTTGGCCGCGATTTTTTTCTGGTCACTTCCCTCTCCAACGTCCACTGTCACAGTAATGACATCCATGTCGTGTTTTTCTTGCAAGTATTTTACAACGACCGATGTATCAAGTCCGCCAGAAAAAGCAAGTACTGCCTTTTGTTTCATTGGAGCTTTTGCATCAATACGTTTTGCATTTATCTTTTGTGCTGATCTGGCAAGTTTTCATTTCAAAAGTTTGGAAAAAATCACCGAGGCAAAAATTTGCAAATAGCTTCAGCTAAAATTCGAACACTATTTAACCGAAGTTTCATAACGCTGTTTTATGAAAATTTCTACTCTAGGTGATGCAACGGTGACCACATTATGGCAAAACTAGAGGCAAAGAACATCGTAAAACATTTCGAACACGATGGCAGACAGTTAACTGCAATCGGAGGACTCAATCTGACAGTAGAGGATGGGGATTTTGTTTGTCTAGTTGGCCCTTCGGGGTGCGGTAAATCGACATTTTTGAGAATTGTGGCGGGTTTAGAAAAGCCGGACGAGGGCCAGATATTGCTAGACAACAGACCGATCGATTATACTGGTCCTGATAGAATTCTAGTCTTCCAAGAAGGCGCCCTATTCCCATGGCTTAAGGTGCGAGATAACGTAGAGTTTGGACTAAAGGTTGCCGGAATTCCAGAGTCGGAGAGAATGGAGATCTCAAACAGGTATCTGGAGATGATGCAACTCACAAAATTTGCAAATTCATATACATATCAGCTTTCAACCGGAATGAAACAACGCGTTGCCATAGCTAGGGCACTAGTCATGGATCCAGCTGTTTTACTGATGGATGAGCCGTTTGCCGCATTGGATCCGCAAACCAGGGACTTGCTTCTAGTGGAAATGCAAATGATTTGGCAGAAAACAAAAAAGACGATAGTCTTCGTTACGCACAACATTACTGAATCAACAGTACTTGGCAACAAAGTTGCAATATTTACTCACAGACCATCATCAATTAAAAAAATTGTAACAATAGACCACACAAGGCCACGTCTTGCAGAAGACAGTGCCCTAATCAAATACCAGCAAGATATTTTGGCGGATCTACGGCCAGAAGTAAAATCGAGGCAGGTTGAATAGACATGACCGATCAGGCCGTAAAGACTGCCCATAAACAGAAACACAGGCTAGACTTAGACGATCTTGCCAATATCGTGTTGTTCTTAGCTGCTTTTGTTGGAATATGGCAGCTTGTGTATGTGTTAGGCATATGGCCGAAAATATCTCTGCCATCTCCACTCGCAGTGGCAACAACTGCAGGCGATCTGGTTGGTGATCTCTCGTTAATATCTGGTATTGGAGTAACATTACTGAGACTACTCGTTGGATTTTCTATTTCGATGGGCGTAGGCACAGCAGTTGGACTCACAATGGTAAAATTCAGAGGTTTTGGAAAAACCATGGGATCATTTGCAGTAGGATTTCAAACATTTCCCAGTGTTGCATGGATACCATTTGCAATCCTGTTAATTGGATTTGATGATTTTGGGATTTTATTCGTAGTCATAATGAGTTCAATTTTCTCTGTCATGTCTACAACATACAGCGGGATACGTAACGTCCCAACAATATACATTGAGGCTGGAAGAAACATGGGGGCCAAAGGATTTTCCTTATTCAAGAATGTCATGATTCCAGCTGCTACCCCCTCACTGATCATGGGCATGAGACAGTCTTGGTCATTTGCTTGGCATGCACTTATTGGAGCTGAAATATTGATAACGACGCTTGTCGGCCTTGGTTACATTCTCTCTGTTGGCAGGGAGTTGCAGGTGATGGCCCAGGTAATTACTGCGATGATAACCATTTTTGCAATAGGCCTGTTATCTGACCGATTCCTATTTCTCAAACTAGAAGATAAAATAAGATCCAAGTGGGGGTTGAACCAAAACAATGCATGACAAACAACTTTCCAGTTTCAGACGCGTATTTCACACATATTTGGGAGTGGCTACGTCGGAGCAATCAAAATGACTCCCATAGCTAAATTCGGAATTTCGGCTGCCATTATTGCGGCGGTAGTGATTTCTTCATTTGCAAACACAGGAATTCAACTTTTCCCAACAACTACAACTGACACTACGGACGTCATAAGAGTGGGTTACTTTCAAAACATTAACCATGCTCAGGCAGTCATAGGGCTTGGAAATGGAGATTATCAAAAAGAGCTAGGCGACATCAAAATTGAGACGCAGATATTCAATGCTGGACCGTCTGCAATAGAGGCATTACTTGCAGACAGGGTCGATGTTACGTACATAGGCCCAAACCCAGCAATCAACGGTTATATCAAATCAGAAGGTGAGGCGCTACGCATAATCTCTGGCGCGGCAAGTGGTGGCGCAGTGTTTGTAGTTAGAAATGATGCGGGTATAAACTCAGTTGAAGATCTCGCTGGCAAAAAATTCGCCAGCCCACAACTTGGTAACACCCAAGATGTCGCATTGAGAGCCTATCTGATGTCTCATGGCCACCAAACCAAGGAGAATGGTGGTACCGTTGAAATACTTCCAGCAAAAAATGCAGACATTGTGACTCTGATGTTGAAAAAAGACATCGATGGTGCATGGGTACCAGAACCTTGGGGTGCAAAACTCGTCAAGGAAGCAAACTGCAGGATATTTCTCGATGAGCGAGATTTGTCGCCTGACGGCAAATTTGTAACGGCACACATAATTGTGAATACTGAATTTCTCAAAAAACACCCTGATGCTGTAAAAAAACTTCTCAGGGCTCACGTTGATGAGACAATTTGGATAAACGAACACAAAGAAGAGGCCCTAAAAGCATTCAATATTGAACTGGAAAAACTCACTGGACACATGATACCAGAGGATGAACTCTCGGATGCTTTTTCCAGATTAGAAATAACGTACGATCCAATAGAAAAATCACTTATCAAATCAGCCAACGATGCGTTTGATATTGGCTTTTTAGGAAATACACTGCCAGATCTAAATGGCATTTACGATCTTGATCTGTTAAACGAGGTTCTCAAAGAAATGAACCTGCCTTCTATCTAGGCGGTAAACAAGAATTTAAAAATTTACTACTTGTGTATCTTCAGAGATACGAGAAACGCAACAATGCAAATGCCGACTGCAAAATACATCACAGATGTGTGACCATAGTAAAGCGCAATTGTTCCTGCAATCACCGGACCAATCACATTTGCTATTGATATGGTGGAATTGAAAATCCCAGTCGATGTGGATTTTGGATTGTTTTCCATCAGGTGGATGCTGCCGCCGATGTACAAAAATGCCCAAGTGACTCCGACCAGAGCCATGCACGGAATTGCCATCCACCAGCTTGTCATAAAGGCCATTCCAATAAACACAAACACCGTGAGCCCAATTCCTATTTTGAAATTCGTGATGTTTTTGGTGGTGATTTTTGTGCCCATCAAATTCATCAAGATGAACGCGGATGCTGTGTTTGCCACATACACCATGGACACTTCGTACAGCTTGGCGCCAAGTGCCTCGGTCAATACCAGTGGCAGGATTGTCCATACGGCCGTTGCGCCTGTGTGCCTGAGCAAAAGCGACAAAAACAGATGCTTGTTTTTTGCAATTACTTTTTTTTGTCGTTCCGGATTCTATCTCTCTTGGTGTCACGTAATTTGGAAGTCTTGTGGACATGGCAAGGCCTATCAAAAACAAGCCAGCGCTTACAAGAAATATAGTCTTCTCGTTGTTTGCTATGCCGGCGGCGACTATTCCCGCAAGCCAGCCAAGCGCATGAAATGAAATCACGGATGCGACTTTGGATTTGTCCTTTCCAGACTCGTAGGTATATGCAAGCATTGCCGGGATCATCATCCCACTTGTAAGGCCTGCCCCAAGACGCGCAAGGAGGAGGAAAAACGAATTGTCTGCCATGTAGTGCAGGCCAAACATCAGCGCACATCCAACGAATCCTGCTTTGATGAAGATCAGTCTTTTTCCGCTAGCATCGGAAACCCTGCCAAAATACAGGCTGGATAGAATTTGCGCAAGAATGACGCGATTGTAAGCCCGACTTCAAATATTGACGTGGTGAGATTTTGTGCCAAGATCGGCATAAAGACGTAGACGATCGAGACGCCAGCATGTTGAAAAAACGTGGTGCCACGAATCAGATTGTTTATTCCTAACCTTTGTTGCATGAAGTTTTTACTTGATTCCACTCAGACACAGAATAATTTATTCCAAAGCGGTAGACTAGAGCACAAAATACTCGGCTTGTGGGTGGTGCACTATTATTGCAGCCGTCGACTGCTCTGGAATTATCTGCCCTGCCTCAGTAAGAGTCATTCCTGATTTCTGCGGCTCTAGAAGTTTCCACACTAGGTGGTGTTGCGAGACGTCAGGACAGCTTGGATAGCCCCAAGAATACCGCAATCCTCTTTTTCCATCAAGGCTTAGCTCTTTTTTGATTCGTAAATTCACAAGCTCTGCTAGTGCCTCGGCTGTCTCAACTGCTAGGCCGTGCAGGTAATATGCATCCGTGTACCTGTCTTGCTTGTTCCATTTGTCGATTATTTCCTGGGCTTTGTTGCCAACGGTCACGGACTGGAATGCAACAATGTCGTTTTCACCAAAATAATCCGTAAGACACAGGTGTTTGCTTTGCGAGGATCGCGGAAAGTCAAATACAATTTTTTCATCGTTTGGGTGGTCTACTACCAGCTTGCCGTCTTTGTTGTGGCACGCAAAATATCCGTAGACTGCTCTTGGCTCAAAGAGTTTTTCGTCGAGCACTTTTTTCTTCCACTCGGTAAGCAGTATTTCGCCTTGCACCTCCGCATCTTTGATACCGCGCAGACCCCAAGAAAGGACGAAAAGTGATTTTTTGCTTAGGTGCTTCCATACCTCCTCCAAATCGATGTCTTTTGGCTCTAGTCGTATCATCTTGTTCAAAGTAGGTACCGGTGGTGGACTCACGGGCTTGATTCCAGAATGAGGGATCTCACCTTCTATTTTTTCTACCTTGGTCTCCTTCCATGATTCTATCTTTGATTGCCATTCTTTGACGAACTGTGCCTTGTCTGGGGAAGTCAGTCTGTCCATCGTCTTTAATCCGTCAAACATCGTCTTACAGTAAAAGACGCCGTGCTGGTATGTGCCGCCCTCCTTTGCGATTCTGTTGATGTAATTCGAGTTTATTGCAGCACCGCCACACAAAACCGGAATGGACAAGTTGTTTTGTCTTGCATGATCTACAAAATACTGCATTTGCTTTGATGTGGATACAAGAAGTGCAGATAATCCGATTGCGTCAGGCTTGACTTCGTTGATCTTTTCTACAAACTTCTGCAGTGGCACTTGTTTGCCGAGATCGTACACGGTATACCCGTTGTTCTCAAAGATTGTCTTGACCAAGTTTTTCCCAATGTCGTGCACATCACCATACACCGTTCCAAGAACAAGCTTACCTTTGCTTGCACCTTCTTCCTTTAGCAGATACTTTTCAAGCTCGGAGACTGCTGCCTTCATGCACTCTGCGGATTTTAGGACGAATGGCAAAATCAGCTCACCTGCTCCAAACTTGTCGCCGACTTCTTTCATTGCTGGGAGTAGATCATCGTTTAGGGTCTGAATTGCAGCAGGATGCGTTACATCGCGCGGCAAGCCGGAGATACTTTTGGCGCCAGTAATTTTTTCTGTAATGGCTGCTATAACATCATGTTCAATTCCGTCCTTGAGTCGGTTCACAATTCTGAAATTTGCTCGCTTGCCTGCTGGCCAGCTTGGATCGACTTCGACCTTTCTTTCTGCAGATGACTTTGTTCCAACTTTTTCAAAGTATGATATGACATCAGCCAGGGCGTTTGCATGCTTGTTGAATATGAGATCCTCTACAAGCTTGCGCTCTTTTTCGTCTATCTCTGAATACGGGATTATTTCCTTCGCATTCACGATTGCAGCATCAAGGCCTGCCTTTACTGCGTGATACAAATACGCTGAATTGAGAATCTTGCGTGCAGATGGCGCAAGGCCAAAACTTATGTTGCTTAGGCCCAGTACCGTAAACGCATTTGGAAATCTTTGCTTGACCAGTCTTATTCCTTCCAGCGTGTTTTTGCCCGCATCAAGAAACTCCGCCTCGCCCGTTGCCAAGGTAAACGTCAAAACATCAAAGATGAATTGGTCCTCTCTTAGGCCGTATTTTTTTCCGGTCTCTACTAGCAGCTCGGCAGTCTCGACCTTGTCTTGCGGCGTCTTTGCCATTCCCTTGGGGCCGATGCACAACGCGACTGCTGGAAGTCCGTATTTTGCCATCAGTGGAGCAAGCTTGTGGAACCTACTTCCGTCGCCTTCCAGATTGATAGAGTTGATTATGGGCTTGCCTGGGATCTGTTGGATTGCAGTTTCTATTACATTTGGATCAGTAGAATCAATGACAAGGGGCGCGTCGATCTCAAGAGAAAGCCGTTTGACCAACTTTTTCATAAACTCTATCTCATCAGCACGTTCGGTCGTGGCTACACAAACATCAAGGCAGTGTGCACCATCATCCACTTGGTTCCTTGCAAGATCGATTAGGCCGTCAAAATCATCTGTCATGACAAGTTGTTTTGCCTTTTTTGATCCTTGTGTGTTCAGTCTTTCTCCAATTATGAGTGGTGGTGGGATTTGCTTTATCTCGACTGCCTTTAGAGAAGAGCTAACCCTTGGGGTTTTCAACATGGGTGATAACCTAGTTTTTTTCTAAATACCTACCTAGTTCACACTTTTTCATCAATTACTTTTCTGAGTGCCGCAATGTGAGCAGGATTTGTTCCACAGCATCCTCCGATGATTCGCACTTTTTGATACTTTGAGATAAACTCCTTTAGCGCCTCCGCCATTTTGTCTGGACTCATCTTGTATACTGCATGGCCGCCCTCGTTTTCAGGCATGCCAGCGTTTGGAACCACAAGCAAGTTGAGCTCGTTTTGCTCATTTAGCCAGCGCACGCTCGAGGTCATCTCTATTGGACCTGTGGAGCAATTCAGGCCAAAGACGTCAATTCCCATCTCAGACACGGTAGTGTATGCTGCCTGAACGTTTGTGCCCAAGAGCATCTTGCCGTACTGATCCAGTGTCACGTTTGCAATGAGGGGAACTTTTTTCCCATTTTTTTTCATGGCTTCATGAGCTCCCTCGATTGCGAGCTTGACTTCGAGTATGTCTTGGCTTGTCTCAATGAGCAATGCGTCCACGCCACCTAGGATGAGCCCTTCTGCCTGCAGGCTGTATGCTTCCCTGATCTCCGAAAGTGGTTTTTGGCCCAAATCGGGATCATTTGAGCTTGGCAAAAATCCGGTGGGGCCCATACTGCCAACTACATATCTTGGCTTGCCTTGGAACTCAGACGCAGCCTGGACTGCAAGATCTGCAATCTTTTTGTTTATCTCCACTGTTCTGTCACCATAACCGTACTCGTCGAGCTTGAGTTTGTTTGAGCCAAAGGAATTTGTCTCTATGCAGTCTGCACCTGCCTCAAGATAGCTACGATGAATTTTTTTTATCCACTCTGGATGGCTAAGAATCAGGCCATCGTTGAATCCATCTTTTCCGTCAGGAAAATCCTCTGGTTTTGGATTAAATTTTTGAATCTCGGTGCCCATCGCACCATCAAATAGCAGGATTCTTTCGCCTAGTGCATCAAGGAAATTCTTTTTTTGCATGTAGGGTAACGGGTTATTTTCTTTTTAATCCTTTTAGCTTGGAGAGAATTTTCAATGCGGACTGAAAGTCGTTTGGTGACGTAATCAGGATGTCTTTTGTAGATTTGTAGATTTCAGAGATGAATCCAAGCATGTCTTCCTCATATTTTGCAAAGTCAATTCCGACCATCTTTGCTGATCTTGCATTGTTTTCTGATGGTACCATCACGCATGGAATTACCTTGAATCCCTGCGGCTTTAGCGCATCGACAAGCCTGAATACCTGATCGGGGAACTGGATCACCTGTGTGACAAACCCTTTTGGCTGGGCCTCGATCTTTTTCTGAATTTTCTCAAAATCAGGCTCTGTTGGAATCGAGAGGAAAAAATCCAAGTTCTTGTCAAACCCAAGTTCTTTGAAGTGTTTTACTACCTCGCTTGGGACGAGCTTGGAATCCTTTGGGCCCTTTGGAGGCTCATCGCCCTTGAGTATTAACAGGCCGTCAAGTCCCAAAAGCACCGCATCATAAACCGACTGGGTCAGTGCAGTGATGTTTCTGTCCCGTACCCGGAGACTTGCAGTGATGTCAAGCTCGAGTCCGTCATTTCGAATGATTGCCCCGGTTGTAATCGGCGATATTCTTGGAATGCCCAAAACCGAATCAGTAAGATGAATGCCATCACAGTACTTGCTTGCTTTGATGATTCTTTTCTCGACTTTACCAAGCGAGCTACGGACCTCCTTATTGGAAAGAACCCTATTTTGTATCACACGAGGTGGATTTATCTCGTACCGTATGGTCATTTGTAAATTCTCTATTTTACTTGATTATAACTTTTGAACGCATAAAACAATAACAGCTATGCCGTTTCTTACCCTGTTGAGCTTAGACCTACTCAAAAAATTACTAACATCGGACATTTTCCCACATATTGAGGATCATGAGACAAAGCACGCTGCAGTTTTGATTGTGATTTACGGCCACGATCCAAAGATCATCATGACACAAAAACCAATGACCATGCAACAACACGCAGGCGAGATTTCGTTCCCAGGTGGAAAGATTGCAGATGACGACGAAGATCTTTTGGACACTGCAATTCGAGAAATATTCGAGGAAATTTCACTTCAAATTATGCGCAAGCACGTGATCGGCCAGCTAAAACCGGTCAGAACGAGAAACTCTGGATTCACAATCATTCCGTTTGTTGCAGTATTGGAAGAGATTTCATCACTGCGTCCAAACTCCGAAGTTGACGAGATACTACACATGCCAACCATTCCACTTTTGCGAACCTTGGATGTTGATGACAACGAAGAGCACAGATCACTCTTTGAGGCGTACAAGCTTACATACGGCGACAAGATAATTTGGGGCGCGTCAGCTCGAATGCTAAAACAAATCGCGGACATTCTCAAACAATACAATCTTCTGTAACGTATGATCTCTGAATCATTCGAGATTCATTTAAAAAGAGGGTAAATTGCCTCAGACTTCATGGCGGCAAGAAAGCACTCCGGTCGAAAAAACAGACTGCTAAAAAAGAGAAAACAAAACTCTGCGGTGCCTGCTTGGATCATTCTAAAGACTAAACGTAAAGTCAGAAGCAATCCACAGCGTAGGCAATGGAGACAGACCGACGTGGAGGTAGGATAAGTTGTCGCAAGAGGCAGAACGCGTTTACACCATAAATCTTGGCAAGGTCTGGCTTTCGCCAAACAACCAGAGGGCAAAACGCGCAATCAATATGATCCGCGAGTTTGCAACGCACCACATGAAGACAGGCCAGATCAAAATCGATCAGGATCTAAGTCAAGCAGTGTGGAAACACGGCATTCGCAGCCCGCCAAGAAAAATAAGAGTCAAGATGGCAAAGACAGACGAAGGCTACGTCTTGGTGTCTACATACGAAGAAGAAAAAGAGGCAGCTGAGGCAGAAAAGCCAAAAGACAAAAAGGCCAAAAAACAGCCTGAGACAAAAGTAGAGCCAGAAGAAAAAATCGAAGAGGTAAAAGCAGAGGAGCCGAAGAAAGAAGCACCAAAAGAAAAGGCAGAAGCAAAGCCTGCAAAGAAAGCAGAAAAGAAATCAGAAGAAAAAGAGTCTAAAGAAAAACCAAAAAAGTCCGCAAAAAAGCCCACTAAGAAATCAAAGTAATTATTTTCTTATTCTAGTTGATACAACTCGATTCCAGTTTTGATGCTTGATTCTGGTTCGTCCCAGTCCAAGGTATTCTCTTTTGGAATCATGCCAAGAGGGTCATAGTTGTCGAATTTCATTGTGCCCTCCACAGATGTGACCATGACCACCTGCGACTTGTCCCCCTGTGTTGTTGCCAGGCTGACGGCTGTGTTGTTTTCATTAAAGATTCCGGAGATTGTGTTTGTGATGGAGTTTATTTTTCCAACAGAGACATCATCGGAGCCAAAGACATACAGCATCGTCTTTTTGACACTGGCTGGTGGCGCATCTTCATATAGCATCTTGACTGAGTCTCGCAAAGACATTTCGACATCTTTGACATCTACACTAGTGGAAAGAATATTCAGATTATCAGAAATTGATGATGCATTAAGCGAATTTACCACATATGCAATCGCATGATTGGAAATCTCGTAGCATTTGTTGAGTGTAAGTTCTGGGTTGCTCTCAAGAAGCGCATCGTTGTCCACAACTATTGTAGAGTCAGAGCTTGCGCGCAGTCTTTTGAGTGATACGCCTGACATGAATAATCGTTCTTTTTCAAATCTAAATGGCATGATTGCAAAGGACAAGACCTTTTTTCCTTCCTCTTTTGCCGCCATTGCAACTAGGGGAGAAATAGCGGTGCCAGCCTTTCCTGCAAGGTTTGCAAAAATGACAACCGTGGAATAGTCTGAAATCGTGCCTCGGATCTTGTCCATCGACTTTTGAGCCTGAGCCCTTATGAGATAAGCAGAAGGATTGACGTGTGACTCGGTGTGAATTTTTATGTCGTACTGTGAGTCCAAGTCGTTGCTGTCATGGCTGATTGCAACCCAATCGGCCCCAACCAACTCGCTTGCATGTGCTGCAAGCTTCGAGCCTGCGCCACCTATTCCGACCAAAAGAACCGGCTGTACAAAGTCCATATGAGCCTCTTGCAAAATATAATAAAAAACCTTCTTACTTAATTTTGATCCAAACTCCGATCTAAAACTTTTAGCTAGAGATCAGACCGTACAACCCGTGGTTTGTTGCCTTGGTTATTCTGACTTGCCTTCGATCGCCAAGTTTCACATCTCCGTCCACAAAGACCGACTTGTATGCAAAGTTTCTGCCGCGGATCTGCCCGTCTGTCTGCTCATCAAACAAGACTTCGCCCTCCCAGCCTACCCATTCTTTGTTGTTTTGGAGTGTTATCATGTTTACCAGCTCAAAGACCTGCTTGCTCCGGCGCTTTACCTCGGAGACGTCTATCTGGGCCATCTCGGCTGCCTTGGTTCCAGGTCTCTGGCTGTATCTTGAGAGGTTTACCACATCCGGCTTTGTCTCCTTGAGGAGTTCGATTGTTTCTACAAAGTCCTCCTCTGTCTCAGTCGGGAATCCAACTATGATGTCCGTAGATATTGTGAATCTTCCGAACTTGGTTCTGAATCTTTTGACCACGTCTCGGAAGGTTCCAGTAGTATGTCCACGCTTCATGTCGTTTAGGACTCTGTCGCTTCCTGCCTGGACTGGAATGTGCAAGAACTTGTAGACTTTGGGACTTTCAAACGATTCTGCAAGACCATCTCTGATTCTTGGCATATACATCGGATTCATCATGCCGACTCGTACGGCAAAGTCGCCTGGAATCTCAGCTACCTGGCTTACGAGGTCGGGCAAGGTTGTCCCGATGTCTAGGCCATAGCACCCATTGTCAGTTGACGTGAGCCATATCTCCTTACACCCATCATCAATTTCGGCATTCACCTGCCTTATGATGTCCCCAATTCTGTATGATTTTAGATCGCCTTTTGCAATCTTTGTTTGGCAGAATGTGCATTCGCTCATGCAACCGCTTGCTATCTCTACTATGCCGACTACCGGATTCAACCTGACTTTGGGCAGGCCTGTTTTTGAGACATCCGTATCTGATAGCTCTATTGTCTTTTTGCCCAGCAATGTGGAGTCGATCACTTTGAGCGTCTTTCCAAGCGAGTTTGGCCCCATGAGGCTTGCGCCAGACGAGAATCGCTGGACGGTATTTGGCTCCGACTTGGCCAGGCAGCCTGCCACGACAAGCGGCTTTGATTTGAGCTTCTTTATGCGGTGAATCATCTTGTTGGCAGTAGCGTCCTTGACTGAGCATGTCACAATCAGGTTTAGGTCCGAATCCTTTGAGCTTGAGGCAAGTGTGTGTCCGCCGTTTACGATCAACCCGGAAATCATCTCTGCGTCTGCAAAACTTGCAGAGCACCCGTATGACTCGACCCAGATTTTTGCCATGTTACTTGAAGAGGGCGTCTATTTCTTTTTGTGACATTAGTTTTTGCGCAATAACAAGCTCACGTATGGTTTTTCCTGTCTTGAGGGACTTCTTGAATAAATCCGCTGATTTTTGGTATCCAATCTTTGGCGCAAGCAGCGTGACGATAACCGGGCTCTTCTCGATGTTCTGTTCTAGTCTTTTTTCGTTTGCAGTCAGGCCGTCAATGAGATTCTTTGAGAATATCGGAACAAAGTTCTTGAGCATGTCTGTAGAGTCGAGCACCGCCTTTAGCATCCCGGGAAGCATGACGTTGAGCTCGAACTGGCCTGCCTGTGCCGCATTTGCAACTGCGGTGTCGTTGCCAATTATCCCAAAGCATATCATGTTGAGGCATTCTGCCAGCGATGGGTTTACCTTTCCAGGCATTATGGAAGATCCTGCATGAACAGCTGGAATCCCAAGCTCTGAGAGTCCGGCAATCGGCCCAGAGGCCATGAGTCTGACGTCATTTGCAATTTTGTTAAGCTCAAGTGCCAAGTTACGAATCGCAGACGACATGTTTGCAACCGCAAACTTTGATTGAAGCGAATGCTGCATGTCCTTTTCCGCTTTGAGTCTGAGTCCGGAAATCTTTGCAAGCTCTGCAATTGCTACCTGTCTGTACCCTCTTGGCGTGTTTGCGCCGTTGCCTACGGCAGTTCCGCCAAGTCCAACAAATTCCAGTTCTGATTTTGCTGCAGATATTGCATTGCGCGCCTTTGAAATGGATGTGGCGTAGGCTGCAAATTCGCTTCCCAAAGTAACTGGCAGTGCATCCATGAGGTGCGTTCTGCCGATTTTCTTAAAGCTCGAAAACTCTCTTGCCTTCCTTGTAAGTGACTTGATCAATGTGTCGACTGCAACTATCGTCTCGTCTACGTTTAGCAAAATCGCAACATGCATTGCGGTTGGGAATGTGTCGTTGCTTGATTGGGACATGTTAACATGGTCGTTTGGATGCAAAAATTCGTAGCTGCCTTTCTTTTTGCCCAAGATCTCAAGAGCAATGTTGCAGATGACCTCGTTTGAGTTCATGTTGAATGCAGTCCCTGCGCCAGAGTTGATCTCCTCGATTACAAACTGGTCTGCAAACTTTCCGGCCAAAACCTTGTCGCATGCCTTGATTATTGCGCCTCCTCGTACTTTGTCGATTGCCTTTGTCTTTATGTTGGCAACGGCCGCGGAGCGCTTTATCATCACATAAGCTGAAATCAGGTGTTGGTGCGATTTTTTGCCGGTGACGTGATACTGCTTGATTGCCCTGCCGGTAAACGCGCCATAGTATGCGTCGGACGGGATCTTGACGTCGCCTAGCGAGTCTCTGTCAACTCGGTATTTCAAACCAATTCAACTGGGTATCACTAAAATAAATTCTCAGCGGGGTGAATAACAGCATAATTTCAACAGCGACACGAAAATGCGAATTATTAAATAGACTGGTACAAGTATCAAACACAATGAATAAGCGTTACAGTATGCTATTTTCCGTTACAGCAGTAGCGGTATTGGCAGCGACCTTATTCGGAAGCACATACACACAGTCACAAATCGTTGGTTCGACTTTGGCAGTTTCCAAAGGAAACGACGACTTGACTCAAAAAATCCATGATATGGGTGGTTTGAGGCTAGTCATGCCACAGGCATTCGCGCAAGTAAGTTGCGACGATATCGAAGAGGGACGAAATGTAGTCACAGTTGACCTCACAGGTCAAAGTGCAGAGCTACCAGTAATTGGCGGCGGCACATACAAAGCCATGACTTTCAGCGGTCAGGTTCCAGGACCAACCGTCAGAGTCACACAAGGCGATGTAATCATGATGACACTTACAATCCCAGACGATGAACCGACTCCACACGGAAACGACATGCACGCATCTGAAATGAGTGCAGGAAACTTTGGCAAAGTATTGCCAGGTAATTCCAAGACATATTGTTATGTTGCACAGATACCAGGTACTTTCAAGTATCATTGCTCTGGTGTTGACGTAGCAGCTATGGACCAGCATGTCCTATCTGGCATGTACGGAATGACCATTATCGATCCACTCAAGGGCTACAAGCCACTGATGGTTGAAAAAACAATGGTTTCAGACGGCGAAGTTGTCAGAGACAGACAGGTGTATTCTGCAGATGCACTTGAATTCCAGCTCCAGTACAACCAATTGTACCTAACTGATGAGGGCGGATACGATCAAGGAAAAATGTTCAAGCATGAAACCACATGGACGGTTGTCAACGGTATGTCATTTGGCTACGTTCCAAATGAATCACACAATGAGCTCATCATGGGAGATGCAGGCAAGAATATCTTTGTCGCACAACCATGGAACTCTGCTGATCTAAAACAATACCAGTCACAACTATTGTTCATCGAGGCAGGACAAAAGGTAAGATTCTTTGTTGAAAACCAAGGAAACGAACCAGTGTTCTGGCACATCGTAGGTGAGATCATCGACCGTGTTACACAAGGAAACGTAGTGCACGCAAAGGGAACCGAGACTTGGCTTGTTGGTGGCTCACAAGGCATGATTGCCGACGTAGTCTTCGATAATCCAGGAGTATATGTTGCAGTAAACCACGATTATGCAGCAATCTTCACAGGTGCAGCAACAGTCATGGTTGTAGGTGATCCATTTGGTCTAAATGACAAATTGGGCACAAGCGCAGCATCATATGCAGAACTCTTAGGTAACCCAAGTGATGCAATTCCTCCAACAGGAAAGAACACAATCGAGCATCCAAAGATCAACTTGCACGGTTTGTACACTGATGCACGTGCTGACGAAATAAAGGCAGAACTAGGAATTTAAAATTCCCCTTTTTTTCTTATTTTTTTAATTTCAATAATGTTATATTCTGTATAGCAAAAGGCAAACTGCATGAGTTTTAGTCAGTCGGTTTTGATCTGCGACCAAGTGGATTCGATTCTGAACAACATCTTGGAAAAAAACGGGCTGAAGGTGACGTACGAGCCACAAATAGCTCCTGATGAGCTGGCAAAAAAAATCGGCAATTATGATATAGTGATAGTTCGAAGCAGGACAACGATAACTAAAGACTTGATCGAAAAGGCGACTAAGTGCAAAATCATTGCACGGGTTGGCGTCGGCCTTGACAACATTGATTCAGAATTTGCCAAGACAAAGAACATCCGCGTCATCAACGCAGTAGAGGGTGCAATGAATGCGGTTGCCGAGCTAGTCATTGGCCTGATGCTGTCGCTTGCACGTGAGATACCGCGAGCTGACAGGGAGGTGAGAGGAGGCAAGTGGATAAAAAAAGAACTCATGGGGACGGAGCTTGCAGGAAAGTATCTTGGTATAGTGGGCCTTGGCAACATTGGAAAAAGACTTGGAAGGCTTGCCAGGGCACTCAACATGAATGTAATAGGGTATGATGTGGTTCCAATCGATCCGGAGTTCGCAAAGGATGTCGGGCTCATCAAGGCAGACTTGGATACGCTTTTGCAGAGTGCGGACTATGTTTCACTGCACGTGCCATTGCTTGATAGCACAAAAAACCTGATCAACGCCCAAAGAATCTCAAAGATGAAAAAGACTGCCAAAATCATCAACACCTCGCGAGGCGGAACAGTCGACGAAGAGGCGCTTTATGAGGCGCTAAAGGCTGGAAACCTTGGCGGCGCAGCATTGGATGTCTTTGAAAAAGAACCTGCAATTGGCAACAAGCTTGCCAGCCTGCCTAACTTTATTGCCACGCCGCACATCGGGGCACAGACAAAAGAAGCACAATCATTGGCAGCAAACGTCATAGCGGAAAAAATAATTCAAATTCTTAGAGGCGTTCTGTAGTACTTTTAATCATCTATGATGCAATTCGTCTAAACAAAATTTTAGCCATAGTCGACATACCTGTCATATCTTTTTTCGATCTCGGGATTCTTTCCGTCAAGGATTTTTTCGATTTCAGCATCGTGCCTGTTTTTCATGTACGACTTGATGTCTGCATGCTGGTCGGAATATGACTCGCCAAGTTTTTCCAGCAAGGAAAAAAACTCGACTGTTTTTTTGCGAAACTCCTCCCTGGTTGGCTTTTTAATTCCCTCCAATCTGAACCACACGGACGCCCAACTGGCACCAACAACGTGCGGCAGTAGATCATACGCTAGTTCTATTTCGAATCTTTCGTCGTCTCTCATTTCAAAAGAGATGCCATGGCCTTTGCAAAATAGGTAACTATCATATCGGCGCCTGCCCTTTTGATGGAATATAGAATCTCCGTCATCACATCGTCTTCGTTTATCCAGCCCTGTTTTGCAGCTCCCTTGACAAGTGCGTACTCGCCAGACACGCTGTATGCGGACACTGGTATGTTGAAGCGTCTTTTGGTTTCTGCAATCAAATCCAAATATGCAAGAGCAGGCTTTACCATCACGATGTCGACTCCCTCGTTGATGTCAAGCTCTATTTCACGCAGGGCCTCACGCGGGTTTGTAAATGGCACTTGGTATGTCTTTCTGTCACCAAAGTGTGGCGCGCAGTCTGCCGCATCTCGGAACGGCGTGTAAAAAGATGAGCGGTGTTTTGCAGAATGAGACATTATCCCAACATCGGTAAATCCATTTTCGTCCAGTCTTTGTCGGATTGCCTTTACTTGGCCGTCCATCATGGCTGACGGTGACACGACATCGACTCCTGACTTTGCCTGACTGAGCGCAATCTCTGCCAGGGTCTCGATGCTAGAGTCGTTGTCTATGTGGTTTCCTTTGACGATTCCACAGTGGCCTGATGATGTGTATTGGCAGAGGCAGACGTCTGCCATGATCACTATTTTGTCTCCAAAATTCTTTCTTATTTCCTCAATTGATCTCTGCACTATTCCGTCTTGCGCAAACGCTGATGTTCCAGCATCGTCCTTTTTTTCTGGGATTCCAAACAACATGACTGCTGGGATTTCAAGATTTTTTATCATCTCTACTTCCTTTGATAAATCGGATAATGGCAGTCGCTCTATTGCCTCCATGGATTGGACTTGGGTTTTTACCTTTAGTCCTTCTTGGACGAAAACCGGGCAAATCAAATCGTTTGTAGACAATGTGATCTCCTGAACTAGGTTGCGCATCTTTTCGTTTTTTCTTAGCCTTCGAAGCCTCTTTGCCGGAAAGGACGTCATGGAAAAAATCGCGATATTATTCAATATAATTCTAGGTTAGAACATGACGCAGGTGCGACAGCTATTCTTTACTTCGGCGTGCCATTATTGCCAATACAAGCGCGATGAATGCTACTTGGAATATCTCGACTATAATCGCGTTTTGTCCTATTGAGCCACCACGTCCTGTTATTGGGTTGTCTTGGATCCTCGTGATTGCCCAAATGGCGATGAACGCGGCAGTGCCCACTATTCCAATAATGTGCCACGCAGTTCCCCATCTTAGAATCATCGGGGCTGCCCAAAACATCTGTGCTGCGCCTCCTACAACAAAGAGAATCTGTCTTTCCAGATTACTGGTGTCTATGCCAAGTATCAGGTGGATTATTCCTGCGACCGCAGTTGCTCCAGCAGCACAATAATTGAGAATCTTTTCGTTTAATGAGGGCAATTTTTTTGCCAGCTATAAATGACACTCGCTCATTTTATACTGAGAATACGTAGCCCGCAACCTCTTATTACTACAAGCGAATCCAAAATTCATGGGAGATGGAATCGGAGGACCTGTGGTTGGGTGCCTTTCTGGAAACATCTTTGAGATGTCTGTAACGCATTTTCGAAAGGACAACAAAGAGGAATACGGCAAGACAGAAAGAATCATGATTGCAAAGGTGGACAACCCGGATGATCCTTATGAAGAACGCACACTTGGTGATCTAACACGAGCACTAAAGGGCAAATTTGTCACATGCAATGTGCAGTATAGGGACAAAAAGACCGATGTTTTGGTATGCAATGTTTTCATCCAGAATCCACCAGAAGGGTTCTAGCTGATCAGATTCACAGACAACGAAGTGGAAGCACACGCATCCTTTTTGTCAGATTTGTAATCAACAAAAGTCAGATCATCATAAAACATTGATACTAGTGGCAAACAAAATCGCGAAATTCAATTAAATGCTCTTTCTGTGTTTGATTAATGCGTATACGGCAATCCAATATCCGGCGTACCAAAACACATTGACTGGGTGCGCAAGGTCATACTCGCCAAAAATTTCCAGATATGAGTACCAAACATCTCCTACGGCCAACACGATTATGGCTAAAACCAGGATGATCCATGCGGTCCCAATGACTCCACCCTTGAAGGTTTTGGCGCCTAGTATTGCCAGCGGCAATACGAGTGCTGGTTCAAGTACGTATATGATCGTAAAGTAGAATCCAAGATCTGCCTCCTGATCAAGCGATGAAGTGATGTAAATGCTGACTATTGTGACTGGAATTAGGATCATCCACAAAAATTCTACAGGTTTTATTTTTGGTTTGAAAAACTTGATGCATGTGATAAGATGAATCAAAATAAATGGATACATCATAAAAAAAATAACGTCTATGATTGAAGGGAACGTTTCAATTTCTGCAGTGATAAATGCAAAATAGCTGATTTCACCAAGGCCTGCACACAGAAAACCACACGCCAATGCAAAATACGCTTTACCGAAGGTCTTTGAGGAACCATATCTCTTTGCTATTACAAAGCCGATTATTGACGCAGCTAGTGGGTTGATGATTGATACTGCGTAAATTATCTGCTCTGCACGTTCATCATTGTTTAGAAGGTAGATGGCTACCTGAAAGAGGATCGTGGCCGCAATTATTAAAAATATGATCTTATGATTGATCCTGTCACCTAATCTGTCTGGAACCGTGTCTGGCTGCAATGTTCATATTCAAAATAACTATCTATTATGAATTATCCATTGTGACGTTTTGTAAGATATCAATCTTGCTGTTTTTTCCACAAAAAAATACTTTCTATCCATTTTGGCAAGTATTGATTTGTTTGATTCGTCGTTTTTATTTTACCGTATGCTGCGGTAATCTCTTCTTGCATAGAAAAGACTTATGATTTTCAATTATGGCAAAAAATAAGATCAAGATGCAAGCGCTAGCTGCAATCGATATCTGCAACAATTAGAAATTTGCAATTTCTGCTTATGAGTGAGATTATGGAGATATGATTTTTGACCAACAGATCACAATAAAATTATCCAGTAATTTATCACAAATTCTGCAAATCCTACAATGAATGAGCCTAATTATCGTCCATATGTTATCTAATTTGATGAAAAGTAAGCATAAAATACAGATTTCACGAGGCGTAGTCAGTTGAAACCAAGTCTGATCTTTACCATATTGACATTGAGCATGGTGTTGCCAAATCTTGCATTTGCGGAAAGCGGTACATCTCAAGTCGAAGTAAATGGCCAAACACATGAGGTAAGCTACGATGCGACGGGCCTTATAGTTGATGGAATGGAAGCCGATACGTTGCTGTCGACGCTTACTATTACGATTGAGACTAGTGATGTTTCACCAATACTGACGGTAACATTGGATAGAAGTTTTTTTGACTCGAAGACCGACGGCGCAGACGACGACTTTTTGATTCTAGCTGATTCTGAAGAGGCTGCATTTGAGGAAGAAAAGACAGATCTCCAGAGAATCTTGACAATCACAGTTCCATCTGGAGCAAGCTCAATTGACATAATCGCGCTAGGCACTAGCAGTTTTGGCTCAGCCGAAGAAATTCCAGAAGAGGCGCCAGAAGAAACACCCGTCGAAGAACCAGAGACTCCACAAGAAGAACCTGAGATGCAATGTGGCCCAGGAACCATTCTTAAAGACGGGGTGTGCGTTCTAGCAGAAGCAGAGCTACCAACGGAATCTCCAGAAGAACCACAAGTATCAGAAGATGAGATGCAATGTGGCCCAGGAACCATTCTTAAAGACGGAATCTGCGTCCTTGATGAAACCTGTGGCCCAGGAACCATTCTTAAAGACGGAGTATGCGTCCTTGACGAAAGCACTCTAGCTCAGCCTTCCACATCACGCGGGGCAGCATTTGATCTTGTAGCGCCAGCGGTAGCCGCATTTGTCATAGCGTTTATCATAATGATAATTCTCTGGGCAATAGGAAGGGCAAGCAGAAAAAAGAACGGTTAATCTCAAAGCGCAATGACTTTGTGGCGTAAAAGATAATCTAGCCCATTTACGAACTCCTCATCCGTAATTTTCCTCTCCGACCACCACTGTGCATTAGCCTTGTACCATGCGGGAATCCTGGCTGTCTCCTTCAGAGTTGTACCATGAGGCAGATTCAGGGCACCGTTGTCCACAAGAAATTTGAGAAACCCATAATCTGAAATCGAGCCATCCGACCACCGTGGAACTACGACGTTACTTCCAAACGGCATTACTATGTTACCTGCATCAACTATCTCAAACTGCACGGATGCTGTCGCATCGCCGTACTGGACTTGGATCTCATACATGCCCTCTTTGAAGATAAGGGAGTCAAAGGGGTTGGGCGATGTGATGGTTGTTGTTAAATTTCTTATCTGAACTGGAATTGCAGTGCTTTTCTTTTCATTTGCGTCTATAATGTACATTACTGCGTTGTTGCCTGTGATCTGTGAGACGGAAATCGTGACTCCAAGATGGTCTCCGTAGTTGTAGGTGGTTTTGCCTGTGGATACTTGGATGGTCTGCGCACTAGCAGTCTGCCAGCTGATCAGGATCAAAATGGCAAAGACTAGTAGATATTTCACATTCTACCGCAAAAAGAAGACTACAAAAAAATGTTCCTAAAACAATATGGTTGAAAATATTCAGCCCGAATTGTTCTTTTTTGAATTGAGCATGTTTGCAAGCGAGTTCATAGCGCCAAGAATTCTTGCTGAATCGTCGGTTATGCCAAGCTTTGTGATCTCTTCTCTTAGTATGGCGATTGGATCGTCCGTCTTTGTTTTTTTCTGTGTGGTCTCTAGCTTGTTTTCTATGAACTTGATCTGCTCGTCTTTTTCCTGCATGAGTCGCATTGTTTTTTCGATTTGTTCTTGTTGGTGGGCAAACTTTTCTTCTAGCATCTGACGCTCCGTCTTCATGTGTGCGATGAGGGATCTGGTTTCCTCTTCCTTGATGTACTTGTAGTTGACCTTTTCAAGCTCCTCTCTTGGTGTTATCTGGCCTGTTTGTAGGGATGCCATCTCTTCTTTGAATCTTTTCTCATCCTCTCTGAGCTTTTGCACCTTTGACTTTTTTTCAGCAAGATGTGCGTTGATAAACCTGAGGTATTGGGTTGTGTTGTTTATCTGATCTTTGAACTCTTCTGATTTTTCTTTTATTGCGTCCTCTTTTGATCCATCACATACGTCTTTGCCAAAAACTATGGTTCTTGCCACCACTGCCATCGGATCTGTCGAGTCGAGCTTTGGATCAATCTCTGTTATATGCGACCGTTCTTCGTCATCGTTTTCTTTTCTAATGATGTGCTTTTCGACCATGGTATTACCTGAGAACTCCACGATATGATTTGGTCTTCGTTTAAAACAGACAAACAATGCTGGGATCGATATGAATATCACATCCATTTCATATTGATAATTGAATTTCAATGAAATTCCTGCGAGTGAAAAACCCTAGGAAATTCTGACACTCGCAGACATTTGGTTATCCTGTGCAAAAATGAGCAAACATTTGACATAGTTGGGAATCAAAGTCATGATCCATGAATTTAACAGAACCCAAGACCATTATGAGATATTAAGGGGTCTGAAATATTGCCGGTAATGCTCGCTCGCCAAGATTCAACGTGGCTCAAACTATGGCAGGAAAACTCGCCGGAGATAAGAAAAAGGGCCATCCAGTGGAGAAAGGAGGCCGCGTTCACAAGAATAGACAGGCCAAGTAGGATCCAAAGGGCAAGAAGGCTCGGCTATAAAGCAAAACAAGGGATGGTTGTAATCAGGACGCGCGTTGGAACCGGTGGAATGAGAAGACAAAGACCTGTCGCAGGCAGAAGACAAAAACACCTCGGTGTCACAAGAATGAAGGCAGACGTTAACATGCAGCAAGTTGCAGAAAACAGAACACAACAAAAATACAAGACGCTCAAGTTGCTTGGCTCGTACTTTTTGTACAAGGATGGATTTCATTATTGGTTTGAAGTACTGCTGGCTGATCCCTCACACCCAAGGATCTCAAAGGACAAAGAACTCAGAAAAAGAGTAATTCCGGCATAAATTGAAAATTTTACTCGTACTGTTTTTCTCGCTAGCAACCGCATCCGTCTTTGCACAACCCCTGTCTGACAGGACAGGACTAAGCACCAGCTTTGATGTTGTGGTGGACGGCAAGACCTTTACAATACAGTCCGTTGCGAATTTTGATATTCGTGACATGAAGTTTGAAGAAGGCAAACTGATTGCAGAGATAAACAGCAGCCTTGAGAACAACATAGGGGAATTGCAGATTCCGCAGAATGTGACCAAAGGCCAACTCAGTTTCTATCTTGACGGCGCAGAATTCTCACCCAAGGTCTTGCAAAATGAAAAGATCTCCTTTGTGACTCTGGAGTTTAAGGGAAACGGCACACACACACTGGAGATGACAAGTGAGTATGTCCCTGCGCATACTGGGGAGGCTCCACAGGAACCGGGGCAGGCTGATCAACCGGGACTTGACTACGATGACGTGACAAAAATTATCGCAGTTGTGGGGATAGTGGCCGCAGTAGGTGTGGGAAGCACGCTTGCGTATTACTACAGGTCGAAAAAATCCGCGTAGCTATTCGTTTAGAATCTCTTGAATGGTGGATTCGAGATGGCCCATCTGGCCAAAAGACACATCACGCAGTATGCCTTTTCTGTCGACCAGAATCGATGACGGCGTTCCCCTGAGTGCAAATCTTTCAAAGGTTTCAGCAGAATATTCTTTTGATTTAAAGTAGAATTCTACGCGTGCAAGTATCTGTTTTCTGTATTCCTCTGGCTGGGAGTCAAAATCTGGAATCTGGCTCTTTATGAAGTCCATCATCTTTTCCTTGCTTGGCGTGCCTGTCTCCTTTACCAATACGTCCATTCCGAGAGGAAACGGAATCTTGTATGGGAGTTTGTCGCCATCTGCGAGCCTTCCGTACTGGGCAAGTGCCTTTTTTGTCTCGCCGATCACTTGGCCTGTCTTTGAGAGAAGCTCCAAGTTCTCAAGCGTATTTTTATCAAAATCCTCAAACGCTGTTGCAATTCCAATGACAGTCACACCGTCTGAGCGGTACTTGTTGTAGATGTTGATTGCCTCTGGAATTCCATACAGGAAGCACCCAGGACAGTTAACCTGGAACACTTCTACTAGGACGATGTGATCCTTTTCCTGATCAAAGTTTGTAGGCATTCCCTGAACCCATTTTGAGACGGAAAAGTTTGGTGCCTTTTGTCCTATTTGCGCTATCATGGATTTGTTGGTTTTACATTCATTATAAAATCTAGCTGATTTTCTGAATTAAGATAATATACCGAAAGATTTCCCAAAAATCAAATGAATGTGGTTCCAGAAAAAAGACTGGCTCTTTTTGCAGAGATGGAGAACAGATACGAAAAAAAGGACGTCGACTACTTTGTCAAGCTCCTCGACAGTGATGACTATGTAGTTCGAACAAGGGCCACATGTATATTGGTAGACTTTGGCGGGGAGGACAAGATACCACACATAGCAAAGGTTCTCAAACATGATCCAAACGAGCTTGTCAGACACGAAGCGGCGTTTTCGCTTGGCCAGATGGGATACAGAAGCGCAATAAAGCATCTTGAAGATGCAACTGCCAACGACCCAAGCATGTTTGTTCGACACGAGGCCGCAATAGCACTTGGAGTGGTGGGTGCAAAGGAGGCAAGGCAAACACTCGAAAAGGCACTGGATGACCCAAGTGAACCAGTAAAAGAGTCCGCGGTTGTGGCGTTGTCGAATCTGATATTTATGGAAAAGCTGAGTAAAAACGAAAAGTTTGCCAAGCTTACCGGCGGCTAGTTACCCATCCTAGATATGCGGGATACGCCTGCATCCTTTGAAATCTGAAATATGTTGTCAACGTAGGTCTCTAATTCTTTTTCGTGCGAGACTAGGATTATCTGCTCTGATTTTAATTCCTGTAGCACATCTTTTACTTTGGACATCTGGGTCTTTGAAAAACCGTCGGTTGGCTCATCCAAAATCAGGAGATTTGACTTCATGCTCTCTGTCTCCTTTCTCATGAGTGAGTTGAGTGTGAGGCGGTACGCAAGTGCAATACTGGTCTTTTCTCCGCCTGACAGAAATTCGACTTCCTGCATATAGCCGTCCTGCTCGATTATTGGCGTAAAGTTGTCGTCTATTCTGGACTCCTTTGTGGGATCCTCAATTAAGATGGAATACCACCTCCTGTATGTCTCGTCGAATTGTTGCTGGATTGAAAGCAGGACCTGTTTTTCTATGTGATCCAGCGTTGGAATGAAAAACTCTCGCAGCCACTCATGGTACTCACCATATCTTTGGTGCTCCACCTTCCATTTTTTGGAATTTTTGATTTCTTCTTCTACTTTGGCTGCGTTTGATTTTTCATTTTTCAGATTCTCATTAAAGGCCGCAATTCTTGCCGTGCATGCGTTTATCTTTTCACCAGTTTGAGTAATCTGTGACTTTAGATCCTGGATTTTTTTGTCAATGTCATAAAATGATTCTAGTTTCTTTTTTATCTCTTTGAGGGTGGCCTCCGCAGTTGAGATTTCTTGTTTTGTTGCAGCAAGATCTTCTTCATGCCTTTCTTTGAGCTGCTCTGTTTTTTGCAGGTTTGACTCTTGCTCTTGGATTTGTCTTTCTGCATTTTGATATTCAACTAGTCCCTGTTTTAACGACTCTAGGTAATCGGCAGGATCGGCTTTGTCACATTCGAATGATTCTTCTGGAGCCACTACGTATTGGCCCTGAACCATCGCCAGCTTTTGCTTCAAGGCATCAAGATCCTGGCTTTTTTTGAGTAACTCCTCCAATCTGGGGATGATATCTCTAATTTTTAGCGCCTCGTTGCTACTTGAATCAATTTTTGCAGATAGGCTCGCTTCGGTCTTTTTTGATTTTTCCAGCTTGGCTAATATGTTGAAAATTTCTTTTTCCGAAGCCTGCAGTTTTTCTTTTCTTTCACCTTCAAGCTTGCTTAGGTGCTCTTTGGTTATTTCCCGCTCGCAGTACAGGCACTTTGAGCCAAGTTTTGCAATCTTGTCTATCTCTTTTTCAAATACTTTTCTTTCTGTCTCTGCAGCTGTTTTCTTTTCCTTTAGTGATTCGATCTCGCCTTGTGTTTTCTCTAACTCCTGATTTGATTCTTTGATCTGCGAGTTCAACTCATCAAGGCGTTTCTCTAGTGATTTTGCATCCGAGTCGACATGTCCGTCTAGTTTCACTCTTAACTCGTCAACTATTTTGGTAGTTGTGTGTATCTCTGATGTTGCGTATGTGATCTGATTTTTCATCTCTCTGAATTTCTTGATTTCAGAGTCTATCTGGACGACTGTCTTTGTAGTGGGTTTTTTTATTTTCTTTAGCTTGGAAATTTTCCCCAACACATGAGAAATCTCTTCTGCAAAATTTATGATTCTGTCTTCTAATTTGGCTACATTTTTTTTAGAGTCATAGATTTTGCCCTCAAGGGTTTGTCTTTGGACATCAATCTGCGTTTTTTCTTTTTCCTGAACTCTGAGCCCCTCGAATTCTTTTTCTTGGATGTCTTTTTGTGATTTGTGTGCTGTCTGCTCTGATTGAAGCAGATCCAATTGTGAAGTTAATGTCGAGATTTTCGTGTTTGATGATTTGAGGGATTCCTCTTTCTGATCGATGTCTCTGAATCGCTCTTCGAATCTGACCATCTGCATTTTTAATTCTGAAATTATTCCCTTTGCATTTTCTGCCACGATCTTATAGTCCTCTACTCCGAAGGCTTTGCGTATGGTCTCGAGCCTCCTCGACGAGTCCGTCAGGATCTGTTTCATCTCCTCCTGTGGCGTAAAGAAGGCGTACCTGAAGATCCTGCTTTCCGAGCGCGGATCCGCAGGTTCGTTGAACTTGAGGATTTGCAAAATGCGCTGTTTTAGCTCAGACGGGGACAGCGGCTCGATTGTGTCCCCCTCTTTTAGGTACGAATTTTTGGCATCCTGGGACACGGAGACACCCCTGCGTTTGAGGATCCTTTTTACTTCATACGAGTTGCCGTCAACTGAGAATCTCAAAGTCACGCTTCCCTCGTCTGCCTTTTTTGAGAGGAGCGCTTCGGGTTTCTGAGAGCCAAGGCCAAACAAAGCAAACTCTATTCCCATCAAGACGGATGATTTGCCAGACCCGATGTCGCCCTCAAACAGAGTTATTCCGCGAGGGAATTCTATCTCCTCTGTCTGGTAGCTGCGAATGTTTTCCAGCTTAATTGAGTTGAGAATCATCCAGATTTAACCCCAATATTTCCAGCGCATTTTTTCTAATTCGCGAAGTGTACTCGGATTTTTTTTCGTTTACGAGAATCGGCTGCTCCAACTCTTTGAGTAGTTTTTTTGCAAGCATCACGCCTTTTTCCCCTTTGAGCTCTTCTTGCTTTAATCTGATTTCACCAATGTTTTCTTTGAACACGTTGGTCTCAATCTCGTCTTTGTTTTGTCCTTTAGCTTCAGTTATTTTGTATTCCCTTGAGGAAAGCCTGTTTTTGCTGATGTTCACAGTTATGGCCCCGGCGTTTGCAAGCTCCTCTCTGATGATTGATGTGTCTATGTCCGCTGTTTTCCCAGTAGACAGCTCCCCCTCAAGCTTGATGATAATCACTCTGTCTTTGGAATCAACACCACGTGTCTTTTGGAGTAATTCCGAATTTACTGATTTTGCGTCTCTGTTTTCCCCGTCGATTTCAATTATTTCGTATTTCGTATTTTTTATCTCGACAAGTTCGACGTTCTGTATTTTGTTGCCAAACTCGACAAGAACAAATCCGCGCCTTGCACCTTTTGCGTTTTCTTCCAAGTCGCTATGATACCCAGCAAATAGCGTGCCTGGGTATACCACATGTGGGTATTCGGAGTATTTTTGATGCAAAAACGAGTGCATGTGTCCGCCTGCGTAGTACTCAAAGCCCTTTGGGAGCATCGAAAGCGGCATAAAGTCTGTCTCAGATGTGGCCCTTGATTTTAGCTCATCAATTCCACCATGAAACAAAAATATCTTAAAGCCGGATTCTAACTCTAGAAAACGCCTGTCGAGCTTTTCATAGTAAGTGAGGTCTTTTCCTACCTTGAGGCCTGGGAGTCCTGCAATCTTTGCGCCGGTTCTGGAGTCCGTCACAAAACCAAGTTTGATCGAGTCGTCATTACTTTCTTGCACGGATGTGACCTTGATTATCAATCCGGCCGCATGGAGCAAGTCTATTATCGATTTTGAGACCGGTGAAAAATCATGACTACCATATACAACGTAGACTGGAATTCCGGATTCCTTTATGCGACGGAATTGCTCAAACGCAAACACGTTGACTTCCATCTCTGGTATGTTGACGTGAAACAAATCGCCTGATACCACAATGAAATCCACTTTGCGCAGAATGCACTCGGACACGGCTTGCTCAAAGACCTGTTTTTCTATTTTTTTGAGTGCTTGGTTTTTTTGAAAGCCAAGATGCACGTCGGAAAGATGCGCAAACGTTGGCAACTAGAACACCTTTGTCTTACCTGACAACCTTGCTACTGACTTTTCTTTTACTAAATCCTCAAACAAAGGAACTTTGATCGGCATTGCAAACGGAACAAATATGCTGGTGATAATTGCCTCGCCTTTGTCCAAGCTTGCGATATTTTTGTCGTCCTCTGAGAGATCCTGTGACGCACTTGCAATTATTGCCTCACGTTCCTGCTTCATCTCGTTTCCAAGAATTATCTTTGTGTTCATGTTGGCAAGAATCGTTTTTGGGATCACACTTGAGAGCTGCGTAATCGCGGTCAGGCCAACTTTGAACTTGCGGCCCTCCTTTGCAATCGTGCTGTAGATGTTGTCGTTTTTTGACGTAAGGACATCCTCGCCTATTACGCGTGGGGCCTCTTCGATTACCACTGTTGCTACGGGTTTTCTTTCAAGCTCGCCCCTTGCTTTGTAATCTTTGTACTTTTCAAACAGTTTTGACGCAATTATGTTTCCAACAATGAGCTCGGCCTCGTTTCCAAGCCTGGATGTGTCCAAAACCACTACTTTTCCCTGCTCGATATCTTTTACAATGTCATCAACGGTGGTCTGGCCCTTGGTGGTGCTGTCAAATACCTCATGTTTTGATATGACGTGGCCTTCCTCGTCACGCTCTAGGCCCAAAATGAGTCGTAGTTTTCTTTGAATGACGCTCATGGTGACTGCAGCAATTGCGTCAGACGCCGAGTCTGGAGGGGTGAGCATCAACTGGCTCAGCCACATCGGGCCGTCGCTCCGATAGTATGTCCTGAGCGCCTGGAACTGTGGATCTGAAAACTCTACAATTCCCTCAAAGTGGTCAGGTCGAATCGATTGCAAGTTTATTGAGAGGCGGTTTGCACCTGGAGGTGGGTTGGCAGGTGTATAGTACATCAGGTTTTCCTTTGCCTTTGGATGGTCCTTTAGGCCTACTCCCTGTCGTCCATAATATTCGTCATGTGCATCTAGTACAAGTGCACCGACCCTGTTTGAGTCAAGCACATGCCACAGAATGGTCTTTACCAAATTTGATTTTCCACGACCGGTGGTTGCCGGAATCAGAATGTGGTGAGAAAAAATACTCTCAGCTGGCAACCACACTTCTGCTTCAGGTATGACCTTGGTGCCGCTTCGTATGTATCCGACAAATATGTGGTCCGGACCCTTTTGCAAAAACTCCAAATCGTCTTTGTTGACAAGTCTCAGCTTGTTAAAAAACGAAGGAAGGTTCTTTGGCAAAGTGACTTTGCCTGATTTTGAAACACTCGCAAGTGGCTTGATTCTTGCCAGCACATAATTGACAAACTCTGGCTCATAAAACTGGGCATCAACTACCCCTTGCTCCAGATTGACACCTGACATCATCTGCTGCATCCTATCTTGTATCTGCGAGCCGTATTCTAGTGCAAACACCTGCAAAACCAGATATGATCCGTTTTCCTCTGATACCAACAAGTCTCCAATCTCCAAATTGGTTCCGGCCTTTTGGCGAACCAAAATGTCGCCAAAGCTTCCCCCTACTACCTGCCCGATTATTTTTAGCTCGTCCATCACCCACTCACTCCATTTAGGATGTCGTGTGCTGATATTGACTCACCGTACTTTTGCAGTCTTTTCCATTCTGGATGTCTCATCATTTCAGATATTATTATTCCGCGATACATGTTGAGCTCATCCATCCTTACCTGCGCAAATCTGTCAGCGTCTATTGCACCGTACGGATATCCAAGCATGGACACGTCTTGTGAATTTTCTGCAAGGCTTGACAGCACGGAATTTATCTCGATCTCATCCATCTCGTTGAACTGCTCGCGCAGAATCTCGAATCTAAAAACAAAGTTTGAATTTGGATGGAACTTGGCTGCAAGCATAAAGCCCATGTCGTCGGCGGATACCTCTTCTGCTACACGAATATACCATTTATCATACTTGACATCTTCGGCAATCTCGGAGATCCTGGCAAGCAGGGGATCGCCTGCCTCTGTTATCAGCCTGCTTGTCTTTGCAAGGCCGCACACGATGACTCCTTTTTTCATCGCAATGTCATACAGCCTGCTTGCGTATCTTATCTCGTTTTTGAAATTTGTCTGCAGTGAACCATCCATGACTATCATGTCTCCTTTTTCCAGCTCGTCCTGGACCACCTTGATTGCGAGCCTCCACTCGGCAAACCTTCTTGCAAGTGAATTCAACCTTGATTCCTGTAGCACGGTTGCGCCCTCGGTATCAGAGTGGAGGTCGGATTCGGACGGCAGGTATGACTTGTCTTCTGTATCATACGGAAATAGCCTCGTGTCGTAACTGACCTCCTTTCGTCCCTCCTTTGTGTGGATCTGCGAGACTACGTACGAGAAAAACTGGATTCTTGGCTTTGTTTTTGGCTTTATCCGCTTTTTGCCCTGAAATAGCGAAAAATAGACCCGGTTTATGGTAATCAGAAAGTTTGGAGACTCCTCAAGTGGGCCGTCTCCACCATCTATGAAGGCAATTTTCCTTGGGTTTTGTACCTGGGTTATCTCGCAAAACTCCTTTGGCTCTATGACGTATTGTTTTCCCTTGCCGTTTAGGAGTATGTCAGAATGCTCTCTTTGCGTGAGCTTGCGCCCAAGCTCGCCGACCAATGATCTTACAGGATTTTCAGACATTATACAACTCCATGGGCACCAACTCAACTGGAGGTTGTTTTCTAATGAATAAAACCTCTAAGGTTAGCTTGGAGCTAACCATCTGTGAACGGTCTATTTTGACAAGTGAGATGCCCGGCTTCATGTTTGCTACTTTGGCGTGCTGCAAATATATGCAGATTTGCTTTGACAAGATTTTTCGTAGCATTACAAGAATTGTTAGTGAAGTCAACTAAACTTGTCAATATTCGATTAACAAGCCAGATCCGAATGGATATCTATACTTGGTTCATATCAAAAAAGTAGACATCTTTGGCTTCAAATCGTTTGGCTTTACAAACACCACGGTGAACTTTGAGCCGGGCTTGGTATCTATCTCAGGGCCAAACGGATCTGGAAAGAGCAACATACTTGACGCAATAATCTTCGCGCTTGGCGAAAACAGACCAAAGATAATGAGGGTAGACAAGCTTAGATCACTGATTCACGACATTGAGGGCTCTAGGCGTGGCACAAAGATGGCACGCGTGAGCCTGCACTTTGACAACTCTGACAGAAAGATCCCAGTTGACTCTAATAGTGTGATAATTACGCGTGAGATGGACGAGCACGGTGAAAACATCTACTACCTCAACCAGAAGCAGACCAACCGAAACCAGATCCTTGATCTTCTGGAGGTGGCAAACGCAAGCCTCAACCAACTCAACGCAGTACAGCAGGGAACAGTCACAAGAATATCCGAGTTTACGGCAGAGGAAAAAAGAACTGTGATTGAGGATCTCATAGGCCTTGCCTATTTTGACGAGAAAAAGGCAGAGTCGCTAAAGCAGCTGGACGATGCAGACAGGCGCCTCGAGATAGCCCTGGCAAGGATGGATGAGATCAAAAAGAGGATAGACGAGCTCGAAGTCGAAAGAAACCTCAAGCTCAGGCACGAGGCAATACACCACGAGCTTGGCAGGCTACATGCGATTTCAGCCTCAAACAAAATGAAGGCAATCCAGGCAGAAAAGATCTCAAAGGAGCGAAGCATTCACTCTTTGGTGTCTGAGACAAAGCGCCTTGACGAGGAACGCGCCGTAATCAAAAAGGAGCTGTCCGCGCTGGAGGCACAAAAGTCATCATTTATGGTGGAAGCAAACGCCTACAACCAAGCAAAAGCCACAATCGACTCGGAAATAAGCGCCGCAATGCAGATTTACGAGTCAGCAAACACGGAAACGATAACAAAGACTAGGCGCATGGAGCAAATCAAAACAAGGCTGCCATCGATTGCATCTGACCTTGATCAACTGCACCAGGCCAGATCTGCAATAGAAACGCAGATCCTGGAACAAAAAAACACGATTGCAAAAATCAAGGAAGACAAAAACCAAATTTATGCACAAATCAAATCTCTGGAATCCGAATCGTCCCAAGTATACAGGCAGCAATCGCAGGCAATTGCGCAAAGAAAGGAAACCGACGCCAAGATACAGGGACTCACATCAAAGCTTAACCATGCCAAGGTATCTCTTGCAAAATTAGAGTCGGAGATCATTGATACCAAATCGAGGATGACTGCCAACAAAGCAAAGCATACTGAAATCATAGATGAATTCGCAAAACTTGAACAGCTCAAATCAAGACTTGAAACGATACGAAAAAACCACAAAGACACAATAGCAGAACTAAAAACACGAATACTTGATCAGGACACAAAACACACCAAAACAGAAAGCGACATAGAGGAGCTCTCGCTAATTCTGGAAAAGGCGGCAAAAGCAGCGGCCCAATACGATGCAAAGATTCGAGTTGTAAAAGGAATAATGCATGAGGATTACACAATTGCGAGCCTCAAAGAGCATAGCCACGAGCTTGGCATAGAAGGACTCGCATATGAAATGATTTCCTGGGACAAAGAATATGAGCGCGCAGTTCTTGCCACAGCATCTGACTGGATCAAGTCATTTGTCGTAAAAGACTTTGCAACTTTGCTTAGCCTGGCCGAGGTTGCGCGAGCAAAAAAGCTACCAAAGCTAAAGATTATCCCACTTGAAGCAATTCCAAAATTCACGTTATCGGTTCCGCATGACACTTCGGTAGTCGGTGTCCTGTCTGATTTTGTAAAGTGTGATGAAAAACACGTACCACTCAAGACGTTCTTGTTTGGAAACGTCCTGCTAGTCAGAACACGTGACTCTGCAATGCAACTATCAAAGGAAGGCTACAAGACAGTTACGGTGGAAGGAGAATTCTTTGAGGCAAAGAGCAGCGCAGTGATAATCGACATAAACTCCAAGATATCAAAGCTGACAAAAATCATCTCGATGAGCACATCAGTGGAAGGCCTGATACAGTCAATCAACCTGCTAAAAAAATACATCCAAAAGAAACGATTCACACTCAAAAAAACGGATGGCATCATATCCAGCTACAAAAACCGCCTTTCGATATCTGAGACCGGTCTTACAAATGCGGAGATGAGCCATTCTGATCTCAAATCAAAAATCGCAACAATTGAAAGGACAAAGGCTCAGCTAGAGTCACGCATCTCGCAGTTGGGAAGACACCTAGAAAAGATCACGACAGATTATTCCAAGGAAGAATCCAACATCTCGTCGCTTGAACAAAGAATATCTCTTATGCACGATAACTATGCAGACGGCGAGCATACTAGAATCGCAGCGGAGCTAGACAGACTCAATCAAAGAAGAACCGAGCTGATGGCAAGCCAATCTGCAATCGTAAATGAGCAACGGGAAAAGGAATCACAGCTTGCCACACTCTTAGGGCAGGAGCTGGCTGAGAAAACAAAGTCTCGTAACCTGCACGAGGAACAATCATCATTAAACCATGAGCTGCGCGAAATAGAGTCGCGGCTCAATGTAATATCTAAAGAAAAAGAACAGGCAAACCAGAGCCTAGTCAAGCTAAGAGAAAAAGAGCAGGAACTTATTGCCACTGGTGGAACCTCGATCTCAAGGCTGCAAGAATTTGATGAAAAGATAGGACAACTAGATGAAAAAGAGCGTGCCTACACCAAGGAGATAAACGGCCTCGAAAGACAGTCGGATTCACTGGCACGCGATATACGTGACATTACGGAAAACGAAGCAAAAATTCTCAAAATCCTTGAAAGGTACGGATACCAGGAAATTGCAGACACCTTTGAGGTCGACTCGATGCTCCCAGAACTAGAGTCAGAAATGAATTCACTTGCATCGCGACTTAACGCGACAGCACCTGAACAGTACGTTGAGGTCTCAACCGGATATCGCTCCATGTCCGACAGAAAGAATGAGCTTGAAGGGGAGAGGAACGCAATCATTGCATTCATCGAAGAAATAGACAAGGACAAAAGACAGACGTTCTTGGAAGCCTTTGACAAAGTGGACAAGCAAATCCGAGATGCATTCCACACCATGACTGGAGGCGAAGCCTGGCTTGAGCTACAAAACGAGGACGACATATTCAACTCTGGAATATCATACCTGATACAATTCCCAAACAAGCCAAAAAGAGAGTCCACCTCAATCTCTGGCGGCGAAAAAACACTGGCCGCAATTGTCTTTGTGCTGGCACTACAAAAGCTCAAACCATCTGCGTTCTATCTGTTTGATGAAGTGGACGCGCACCTTGACGCTCCAAACTCTGAAAAATTGGCAAAAATAGTTGAGCAGCGCTCAGAAGGAAGCCAGTTCATCATGGTGTCACTAAAGGACTCGGTAGTGCAAAAAGCAAAGCTCATCTACGGCGTGTATCCAAAAAACGGCGTCTCGCACGTTGTCATATACAAGGACAAGCGAATGCCATCAATTACAAGCTAGTCGAGCTTTGCAAAGCAGGCGACCTTTCTGGCTCCAATGTCCTCCAGACCCGGCTCGGTCTCGCACTTGTCAAAAGCGTAAGGACACCTTGCCCTGAACCTGCATCCTGAATAGACGTCTATTTTTGACGGCTCCTTGATTCTAATCATCCTTTCACTGTGAAGGTTTTTTGGATCCGGCTCCAATAGGGCATCGAGCAGTGCCTGTGTGTATGGGTGCTTTGGCGAGGACAGTACGTCGTTGATGGGGCCTATCTCAACAAGCTTGCCCAAATACAAAATGCCGATGGTGGTTCCAAAGTATCTGGCAGTTGCCAAATCATGGGTAATGTAGACAAATGTAATTCCGTGTTCTTTTCTGAGGTTTTCCATCAGCTCTAAAATTTCCGCGCGGATGGATACATCTAACATTGAAACAGGCTCATCCGCAATGATTATCTTCGGCTTTAAAATGAGCGCCCTTGCCAAAACGACACGCTGGCGTTGCCCACCTGATAACTCGTGAGGGTATTTTTCCATTATAGAATCGGCCGGCTCTAGTTTGACTTTGCGTAATACCTGTTGGACCATTTCGACTCGCTGCGCTGCCTTACCTACTCTGTGTATCTCAAGTGGCTCCGCCACAATATCTCTGACCTTCATTTGCGGATTGATAGAGTCATACGGATCTTGGTAGATCATCTGACAGCCCATCCGGATTTTTTTGAGATCCTCTTTTTTTGAAGTTATTTCAGATCCGTCAAAAATTATCTTTCCACCGTCGGGTTCTATTGCTCTTAAAATGATCTTTGCTATAGTGGACTTGCCAGATCCTGACTCGCCGGCAAGCACAAAACTCTCGCCCTCAATCACATCGAATGAAACGTCGTCCACCGCTCTGACCAGCGCTGATTGCCTGCCAAACCAATTCTTTTTGGTAAAGTGTTTTCTCAGATTTTCAACTTGGAGTATTTTGCTCAATACATACAATAACACAAAATACTATATCAAGAATTCAATAAGCACGGCCAAAGATCACATTTGTGGCGCTTTTCTCTTTGCAGTAGATGCATTTGCCGTTCTTGTTCTCGCCATCAAACGGAATGACTCGTATGTCGGCCATGGTCTCTTCTTTGATCTTTTCTTCGCAGACGGTCTTGCCGCACCACGGCGCATCCACAAAACAGCCTTTTTCCAAGGCTGACTTGAGCTCAGAATACTCGGATCCCTTGACGGTTCTGTCTTGGAGCAGCTTTTTTGCAGCCGCAAACATCTCGTCCTGGATTTGTCTCAAAACTCCCTCTATCTCAGATTCAATTCTGTCCAGAGCAAGATCCGACTTTTGCCGGGTGTGCCTCTTTGCGATGGTCACTTTTTGCTTCTCCAGGTCCTTTGGCCCAATTTCGATTCTTAGCGGGACTCCCCTCAACTCCCACTCGTTGTACTTGAATCCGGGAGTCAGCTCGTCACGCCTGTCCACATGGACCCTGATTTTTTTGTCGACCAGAATTTTTTCAACCTCGCCTGCTTTTTGCAGAATTCTCTCAGAATCCTTGTCAGAGTAATAGATTGGAACTATGACTGCCTGGATTGGTGCAACCCGCGGGGGCAAAACCAGACCCTTGTCGTCACCGTGCACCATTATCATGGCACCAATCAGTCTCCATGAGACCCCCCACGACGTCTGCCACGCATATGTCTCCACATTGTCTTTGTTCAAAAACTTGACCTCAAATGGTTTTGAAAAATTCTGGCCCAAAAAGTGGGACGTTCCCATCTGCAGCGCCTTTCCGTCTGGCATGATGGACTCCATAGTTGTGGTGTATACTGCACCGACGAACTTTTCCTTTTCACTTTTTTTTCCAACGATTACTGGAATTGCAAGCTCTTCTTGCACTGTGTTTTTATAAATCTCCAAAACGTCCATCACCTCTTTTTCTGCCTCTTCTTTTGTTGCGTGAACCGTGTGCCCCTCCTGCCACAAAAATTCCGACGTCCTAAGAAACGGCTTTGTCGCCTTGATTTCAGCACGTAGTGCGGTGTTCCAGAAATTGATCTTTAGCGGCAAGTTTCGCCAGCTCTGCACCCACTTTGAATACAGCGAATATGCAAGTGTCTCCGATGTAGGCCTCAATGCCAACCTGTCTCCTATCTCGGAATCCCCAGAATGCGTGACCCAAAATACCTCCGGATTAAATCCTGCAAAATGATCTTTTTCTTTGCCTAAAAGCGACTCTGGAATCAAAACCGGCAAAAACCCGTTTCGGTGTCCTGTTTTTTTGAGTTTTCCATCAAGCGTGTCCTTGATTGATTCCCAAATGGCGTATCCGTCAGGCCGCAGTACGATGAGCCCTTTAACTGGGGCGTAGTCCGCAAGCTCTGCTTTGAGAACCACTTGCGTGTACCACTCACTAAAATCATCTTTTTTTGATACTGTTATACCGACGCTTTCCTTGCTCAACTGAATTCACACACGAATTTTGCTTAATGAGCTTTTCTTAGTTGCCCCAAAATCCTGTTCTAAAGGTATGGAATAATCTGGTTCGTTTAAATGATATCGACTGAGGGTCACTTCATGAAGACAAAAGTAACTGCATTATTTGCAGCACTACTTTTTGCAGTAACTCCATTGACTTTTGCAGATGACAGCGAAAAGCATGACTTTGCATCGGCACTGGAAGAAACCCTTGGGCACTTTCATGCACTTGAGCTCAACTTGGATGACAACAATGCAGAACTTGCCATAGTTCACGCAACACATCCAATTGCAGAGCTGTATGACTCCATGAAAGCGGAGCTCCAAGAGCACGATCCAGACCTTGATGCACAAATGCAAGACACGCTCCTACATCTGCGCACAAGAACCATTGGAGACATCACGCGAGAAGACGCACAGGCAGCAATCGACGAAGCCAGGATGGTCATAGAGGAAGCAAGACTGTTTGTAGTTGGCGAAGAACTAAGCAACGATCCAAACTTCAAGCTTTCTTTGATCAAAACCCTGCTTGAGACCTCCGCTGCCGAATATGCGGAGGCAGTAAAGGAAGCAGGCACAATCTCAGAGATGGCAGAATTTCAGGATGGCTCCTCATTTGTGTGGAGATCCCAGCAAATCTTTGACGAGATTAAGGCAGATCTTCCAGAACACGAAGTAGAAGAAATCGATGAATTCTATGCTGATCTGTGGCATGCATACGATGAAAAATCGGATGTGGGGCTAGTCCAGACACTAGTAGAGGGAATAACCCATGAAATAGACGAAATCACTGGTGAAGAGTCTGAAGACAGCGGACTGCATGCATACTTTGAAAACATCGAGCAACTTCTTTCAGACACGGTCAAAGAATACACTAACGGCAACACGGATACCGCACTAAGTCTTGCAACAAAAGCATACTTGGATAACTATGAATTCCTTGAGGCACCAATCTCACAGCAGAATGATGAACTGATGGAAGAAATCGAAGTCATGATGCGAGAAGAGCTACGAGACATGATAAAGGCAGGCGCTGACGCATCAAAAATTAGCGCACACGTGGACGCGATTCTTGAAAAGCTGGAAGAAGCAGAGGAAATCATCCCTGCAGAACTAATGGGATCTGAGGAGTATGAAGAGGAACACGAATCTGAATATGCAGATCTTCCACCATTGCAGCAAGTTGAAGCTGGTGTTGCATCAGAAGACGTTGTCTGTGATTCTGGCATGGAGCTAATCATGAAAGCCTCGAACAACTCGCCAGCATGCGTCAAACCCGCAACTGCAGAAAGACTGATACAACTTGGCTGGGGAACCAGACCACAATAATCTCTTTTTTATTCTATTTTTTTAATGTGCTACCTTTACAGAGCACTTTGCCCATGACTCGGCTTTGAAAGTTAGGGCATACAAAACACTGGATAAAATGGATATCGGATTTTAGAACGGGGCAGTCTACGTATTCTTCTTTCATGCGCTTTAGCATCTTTGGACTCACACCTTTGATCTTGAGCTTTCCCTTGTCGTCCATCATGCCTGATGCCTTGAGCTCTTCTTTGACATTGTCTGGAATTTTTTGTGATTTTTCTGCAGCCTTTACTTCGACTTCGTACTTGTGCTCAAGCTCTTCCATAGCCTGACAAGTTTTCTACCGTGATTTAATATTAACGCTAGCGCGATCTTACAATCAACTTCAACTTTTATATTGATAGATTTTTGTCCAAAAGTTAGAAAAAATTGCTTGCGATTTTTGATGTCGAAGGAGTGCTCTTTGATGCAGAGTATCTGCCAATTCTTGCAGAAAAAATGAACAAGGAAAAAGAAATCTGGGATATCACAAGAAAGGGCATACAGGGACTGATTAACTGGGAAGATGGGCTGAGAACCAGAGTTGATGCACTAAAGGGCCTTGACTATGATGTTTGCAAGCAAGTGGCAGATGACCTGCCAATAATGACTGGCGCAAAAGAAACGTGCCGAGTCCTCAAGGCTGCTGGATGGAAACTCCTTGCAGTCTCAGGCGGGTTCACCATAATGACTGACAGACTTCAAAAAGAGCTCAGTCTGGACTATGTGTTTTCAAATGAGCTTATCTTCAAAAACGGAAAACTTGATGGAGTGGAAATACACGTCACATCTGATAAAGCAAAATCGGCAAGAAAAAAAATCACAGAGTGGAAAGAAAAAGAGCAAGACATTGTAGTGACAGTCGACGGTGCAAACGACATGACCTTGTTTGATATATGTGGACTCGGGGTTGCATTCCGGGCTCAAGATGTTGTAAAAGAAAAGGCAGACGTCACAATTGAAGAAAAAAACCTCACAAATCTAATCGACGTAATTAACAAGCACTACAATCTCAGACTTCAACTGCAGACTGTTGCGTAACTGACTCACTCTACTGCTGTCTTTGGACTGGTTTAGGCTCCGTAGCCAAATGTGTCGAATGTGTCAACTTTGAAGCCTTTGCCACCATTCTCTTGTATGTACTTGTCAAGCTTTTCCAACTGGATGCAAATTGGCGAGTCGTCCTTTGCAAACCCGTAAATTTCTTTGTGAACTCTTTCCAGCTGTGCTTGATTCAGCTCTACCTGCATCATGGTATGGTGTGGTTACAGGATCATGTAAAAATGATCAAAAATTATCCGTTTGTTTCAACCGAACTCGCTTTGCAAGCAAAGACCGCATCGCAAAAGCCAACTAAGTTAAATTAGTATGCAAATTTTTATCTGCTGATGTCGATCCAAATCGTTCCAGTCGTGGTTAAAAAAGAAATCAAAAGAGGCGACGACTTGGCTCAGATATTTCTGTCCAATTTCAAAGAAATTGAGGACGGTGACATCGTGGTCATCACGCAAAAAATAGTCTCAAAGCAGGAAGGCAGAGTCGTCGAGCTTGCAAATGTGATTCCGTCCATTCTAGCTGTAGGGATTGCTGCTGAATACAAAAAAGATCCAAAGCTTGTGGAAGTAATCCTTTCTGAATCGCAGCGAATTGTTCGGATGGAAAACGAAATAATCATCACTGAAACAAAACACGGTTTTGTTTGCGCAAACTCTGGAGTGGATGAAAGCAACATGCCGCTAGGATTCGTAGCAATGCTTCCGCAAAACCCAGACAAGTCTGCGGCTGATTTTGTGCAGAAAGTTATGGCAAAGACGAACAAACGAATCGCAGTCATCATCTCAGATACCTTTGGCAGGCCATTCAGGGAGGGTCAGGTAAACTGTGCGATCGGAATTTCCGGCCTTAGGGCAATTGACAGCTACGAGGGGAAAAAGGATGTATTTGATAGGACGCTAAGGGTGACTGCAATAGCTCAGGCAGACGAGATCTGTGGGGCAGCAGAGCTTGTGATGAAAAAGACAAAGGACTGTCCGTTCGCAGTGGTTCGAAATTTTGAGTTCGAGTCATCTGAAGGCGGCATTCAAAGCATGCTCAGGGCAAAGAAAACAGATCTATTCCGTTAATCTACATAAAAGATTATAATTATTGTAAAAAGATTGCAATTGATTTGGATTATATCAAAACGGAGCTACATTGCCACAACTCTTTCTCAAACTTCCATTTGGGTGAGGATGAAGCACCTTATGACTGCAACATCACAATACAAGAACAGCTTGAGCGAGCAAAAACGCTTGGACTTGAAGCGCTCTACGTGACAAACCACAACACTCTCAACGGCTACGAGGAAATAGTACGATACAAAAATGATCACGCAAGATACAAACAAATCCAGATCTTTCCCGCGGAAGAAATAACGACCAGCACAGGTGCACACGTGATTGCATACGGGCTTTCAAAAGAGATCAAAGCTGGACTACCACTAGAAGAAATAATTGATGAGATAAAAAAACAGGACGGAGTCTCGTGTGCTCCACACCCATTTAGCTTGCTTGATGCACTGCGAGAGCGAGCACAGCTGTGCGACCTAATCGAGGTCTTCAACAGCAACAACGTTGATGTCATTTCTAATGCGCGAGCCTCACAGTTTTCACTGGATCACAACAAAATCGGGGTTGCTGGCAGCGACTCGCATGTCTTGTCTACCCTTGGAAGATGCGTCAACATAATAGAGTCAGAAAACACCTTGGACGATGTGATTCACGCAATGAGGCACGGCAGAATCTCCATCCAGCAGACAGGTTATGCAAAAGAGCTGGAGACACTAGAACACATCAAATACAAAATTAACAACTCAAAGGACTACCTTGCAGGATACATCAGGGAGCACTATCCAAATTCACAATGGATGCTCTCGTTGCTCCTGAGAATGTATGATCTGAATCAAAACAGCTACTTGTGGTCAATACTGTACAAGCTGGCCGTGTATCTGATGAAACGAATCTCAAAGAAGATCAACGTTCTTGATTATGACCCATCCAGACTCAGAGAAAGAAACCTTGCAAGCATGTTGAGAATGGCAATCTAACAAAACAACGCAAAAAGCTTAAGTGGAAATCTTTATCAAATACAATCAGCTGGTTAACCCATGGAAGTTCAAAAGGTCGCTGAAAAACTGATTAGTCTCAGTCCATCAGTAAGAGTGGTGACTGTCTGCGACAGGAATGGTAAGCTTGTGTACAGCGCACGTTCACGTCGTGTGAAGAACCTTCTTAACAGAAAAGAGAGCGTGATGTCGCTACAATCAGCTGCACGTTCATGGAAAGTGCGAAAAAAGCTAGAAAGAAAGCTTGGACCATGCAAATTTGTTGTGGCCGAGTATGCCAACGTGAAAAGAATAACAATGCCAGCTGGCAGGAATCACCTGCTCTACATAACAACTACTTCGTCACTTGATCATAACAAAGTAGTGCGCAAAGTAAGGACTTTCCGTTAGTTACGGAAAGTTCACACTAGATTTTTTATTAACTTTGGAATTTTTGATTAGGTGTGTGGCTAGTCTAACTTTCTTCTGCCTGTGCCCCTTCCAGTTCCAACCCACATGCCTTTGCCAGACGGCCTTCCGCTAGTTTCAGCAACATCACCGAATTTTACTTTTGCAGTACCTCTACCCATCGTGATGTATCTGTCTTTTGCGGCTTCTTTTTGCTGTTGGGAATATTTTTTGAAAGGAGAACCAGTCCAGTTGTCATCTTCTTTTTCGACTACTCTTCTCGAAGTGCCTCTTCCACCAACTCTTATGACGCCCATTGGTATCTAGATCAATACTGTGATTCAGCTTAATAACACTATAGGGCAATCATACATTTCGTAACACATTGACTTGACAGATAATGTATCGCGTTTAGTCTTTTTACAACACAATTTTTGTATTTTCATTCGACACGTAAACAAAATTGAATTTAGCTAGTACTAATTTCCAAATAGATTTTAATATGCAAATAAGGCTTTGCAAAACATCGATGAGCGCAACAGCTAAAAAATTAGATGCCCGCGGACTTTTCTGTCCAGAGCCGGTCTTTAGAACAAAAATTGAGATAGAACGCATGCAAGTAGGCGAAGTTCTAACTGTTCTTGCAGATGATCCAAATGCCGAAGACGACATCTCGCGTTGGGTCAAGCGAAATGGGCACGAACTCTTGTCTTTACAAAAAAGAGAAAGCGAATTGGAATTTTCCATTAAAAAGGTGAAATGACTGGCAACCAAAGTCATTAGTGACGCAGACGCACTAGACAAAATTGGCAATACTCCAATAGTTAAACTGGATTCACTGTCAGGCAACAAGAAAACATACTTTGCAAAACTTGAGAGCCACAACCCATTTGGATCAGTTAAAGACAGGGCAGCATACTGGATGATCAAAGACGCCGAGGAAAAAGGCAAGATAACTCGTGGTCACACAATAATAATCGAACCGACATCTGGCAACACTGGAATTGCGCTGACTGGAATCGCAAACTTGCTTGGATACCAAGTTGAAATAGTGATTCCAGAAAAAGCAAGCGAGGAGACAAAAAAAATCATTTCTACACTCGGAGCCAAACTATACGAAACAAGCGATGATCTGTGCCCAAAAGTAGGTTCTGGAACTGATCAAAGCATTGCGCTGGCAACTTCGATTGCGTCTTCAAGACCAGACAAGTACTTCTCGCCAAACCAGTACTCAAATGAGGCAAACTTTATGGGCCACTACAATGGGACTGGACCGGAGATATGGAAACAGACTGAAGGGAAGATTACGCACTTTTTTTCAGGTGTCGGAACTGGAGGAACGATTACTGGCATCTCCACATACCTAAAAGAGAAAAATCCAAAAATAAAGACGATAGCGGTTCAGCCGCAACAAAATCACCTAATTCAGGGGCTCCGTAACTTTGAAGAGTCAGCCAAACCTGATTTGTTCCTTCGACGCGAAGGCGTAGTGGATGACTGGATTACAGTAACAAACGACCAGGCATTTGCCGCTGTCAAGGAAATCATCGCAAAAGAAAAGATGTTGGTGAGCCCCTCGTCCGCAGCAGTGTATGCAGCAATGAAGAACTACAAAATAGATGAGGGTGTAGTCGTTGGCATATTTGCGGACGATGGAAGAAAATTCAAAAGCCTGTATGCGCAGCAAAAAGTCCTAACCGAGCAAGAGTTTGATGTGGCGCTAAAGGGCGCAATGCATCTATCAAAAATTGCTTACATGTGACTACGACTGAACTTTGTTAATCATGGTGTTCAGTGAAAACGGTTTTTCTAGTATTTCGATGGATTCTGGTATGGATCCTGGGGCTTTGAGAAGCGAGTTAATGTCGTAGGCAGACGCAAAGATTATTCTCTGATTTGGCTTTTTATCAAGTATTTCCTTTGCTACCTCGACTCCGCTTTTCTTTGGCATGTTGTTGTCAAGAAGAACGACGTCAAAGGGGTTCTTGTCAAGCGACTCAAACTCTGATTTAGTAAGCTCGCTCGAATACACATCAATGCACTCTTGGCCGTCCTTTGTGACTGTGACTTTGTGGCCATTTTTTTCCAACGCCTTGGTATACTGAGTGGCTGTAAACGCGTTATCCTCTGCAACAAGTATGTTTAGGGGCATTCTCAAAAACTTGTTTTGGCTGTACGTAATTTAAGATGAGTTTGTTTAATGCACACAAACAGTATCAATTTGCAAAAGATGCGATTGGTTTTTTTGGTGATATCGGCAAAGAAAATTCAAAGGTGGCACCACCACTCTTGTTATTTTTTGCAGTTATCTTCCCACCATGAGCATTGATTATCCCTTTACACAAAAACAACCCGAGGCCGTTTCCGCTTTGGTTTTCTCTTTCATGCCCCTTTGTAACAAACTTGCCAAAGATCTTTGGCAAGATGTCTTCTGGTATGCCAAGGCCGCTATCGATCACTCTTACAACCACCTCGTTTGATTCTTTGTCGACTGCGGTCGTTATCCTGATTATCCCCTTTTCTGTGAACTTGATCGAATTTCCAATCAAATTTCGGAGAACCTGCTCAATTCTGGTTCTGTCAGCTTCGATCTCTACATCTGCATCTAGATCTGCCTCTATGCGTATGTCTTTTCCAAGGCCAGCAGACAGCATCTTTGTAGTCTCTAAGATAGTAGAATTAATAGAAGTTTTTTGAGGGTATATGGAAAGACGATTGTTTTCAATTCTTGTGACATCTAGTATGTCGGTTGCCAGATCTTGGAGCTTTTTTGCCAACGTGGTGACCCCATCCCATGCTTCTTTTTGATCAATGTCGCCTGATTGTGCAAGTTCCGCAAAACCAAAGATCGGTTGGATTGGGCTTTTTAATTCGTGAGAAGCTATACTGATGAACTCTGTTTTCATTTTGTCCATTTCTTGTAGTTTTTTGTTTGCTTCTTGTAGCTCGTGCGTTTTTTCATCAACTTCTTGTGGGTCCCTCTAATAAAAGGAATTTTGGAAAGACATGATCCTTCAAGGGATTTAACAACTCTTCTATATGTATTAAAAAACATGAGAATACGCTCTGTTAATTATTTTGGTGTTCTTCTTTCAGATGTTTCTCATAGTATTCTTTGATCAGGCCTCTAAAGTCATGTTCAGTGCAATAGTAATATTTTCCGTTAAACCCGTGACTCACGGCTCTAACCCCTTTGGCATTTTAGACGGATCTCTGATTTCCACGAATTCTATCATATTGTCGTCTGGATCATAACAAGTAACGACAACGGCAGGATCATCTGCTGAATGTAGTGGTTCTGAAATGAACTTTATACCAAGCTTTGAGAGTTTATCATAAACCTCTCTCACATTGTTTACTAAGTAGCACTGATGGGTTTTCCCGATTATCGTGTGATCAAGGCCTATTTTGTAAGTGCTTTTTGGTTTTTTGTATTCAATTAATTCAATGGCTCGGCCGTCTGGAATTCTGATCTTTACTGTTAACGCTTCAGCCTCTATACCATTTACCTTTTTGAAATAATCACTTTCTTCATATCTTGTCAATACCTTCTCAAAACCTAGAACATCACAGTAAAAGTGCAGAGATTCGTAAAGATCCTTCACCACTATGCCGATATGTCTGAGTTTTAGAATTGGTAGATGAGTCAAGCTTGTTTTTCTCCTACTGGGTATAACCAAGTAATACCCATTTTAAATTATACTTTGTCATACTTCATCATACGAAGATTAAAACTGCAATTTCTGTTGAATCAGAAATTCTAAAATGGATTGATTCTCAGGTAAAAATAGGTAGATTCGCATAGTTAAGTCAATACAGCATGTCGTATCATCGAACACCATTATACACTTACAACGGAAGCACTGGACATGTATTTTCCATCGACATTTTCTGCTATCGGAACTGCTAAAGATATTAACGGAGTTGCCACGAAAGCATTACAATTCTATATTGACAGCCAAATGTTTGTTTCTTTGGCAAGACAAGATAGAAACCAAGATGGGTTGATGTGCGATATGGTCTAACAAAAACTGATTGTCTTGGTCTGAACTCAAGTATTCCTTTGTAAGTATTTCGAATTCATCTTGAGTCTGCTCTATGCCGACAAACGACTGATGAATCGCCTTGAAGGTGTTTCCGAGAGGATCCGTTGATGCCACGTCATAACCAGTTTGTATGAGCTTCTTTCCTTGTTGTATGTTTGATTTTATGATTACGTTACTTGACCAAAATTCTTCTTTGGCGTTATCAGAATCGAATTTATCAGATTCTGATGCGAATCTTAATTTTTCAAAATTGTCAATCTGGTTTGCATGATGATACCTAATCTCGCCAAGAATCTTTTGCAGAGGTTTGTATTCTTCTGAAATGATTACTATTTCGTTGCTAACTCTGGACATCTGATATGTTCCAAATAGAATCGTCATTCCGAGTAGTAAAATTACGATTCCTACAGTCCCACTCAGCTTAAAACTCATCTTTCCAAACAACATGTTTTTCACCTATCATGACGGGTCTTCTCACGCCTGTGTTTCTTGGAAGAATTCTTTTTGTGGGTGTCTGTTTAAAGTGAACAGACTCACTTGTTTTCCGTTAGGTATCTGTCTACGTCTATTGCCGCCATGCAACCAAAGCCTGCAGCTGTGATTGCCTGCCTGTATCTGTGATCGTGGACATCCCCTGCAGCAAAGACTCCGGACACGTTTGTCTTGGTATGATCTTTTAGCGCTATGTACCCTTGGGGGTCAAGCTCTATTTGATTTTCAAAGATCTTGGTATTTGGCGTGTGCCCTATTGCCACAAAGATACCTCCTACATCCAGAGTTGTTGACTTGCCAGTTTTTGTGTCCTTCAACGTGGCTTTTTGCACCTTCTGGTCTCCTGATATGTCTACTATCTCGCTGTTCCAATGGAAATTGATTTTCGTATTTGAAAAAGCTCTTTCTTGCATCACTTTGCTAGCTTTAAGCTGGTCTCGTCTGTGTACGATATGCACCTTGCTTGCAAATTTTGTAAGAAACGTGGCTTCTTCTATTGCCGAATCTCCACCGCCAGCTACGATCAGCTCTTGGTTTCTAAAGAAAGGGCCATCACATGTGGCGCAGTATGATACTCCTCTTCCTCCAAACGTGGTTTCGCCTTTGAGACCAAGTTTTCTAGGTGATGCGCCTGTGGCAATAATCACTGCCCTGCATTCGTATTCTTCTGATGCTGTCAGAATTTTGAATGGTTTGTGTCTGAAATCAACATCCACCACCTCGTCATCAATTATGGTGGTGCCCATCCTTTCTGTTTGCTTTCGCATTGTTATCATGAGGTCTGGCCCCATAATCCCGTTTTCAAAGCCCGGATAGTTTTCAACTTCTGTAGTGTTTACAAGTTGGCCACCGGGCAAAATTCCAGATAGTATCAAGGTGTCGTGCCTTGCGCGAGAACAGTATATGCCTGCCGTGTATCCTGCAGGGCCAGCACCGATGATTATTACGTCATATTTGGTCTTCTTTTTTTCCGACTTGGGAAATTCTTTCTCAGATAATACGGTGGAACCTCCAGATGCCATCATATTTGAGGCTAACTTTACTCAACAATTTAAGTTAACCACTCGTCAAGAAGTTTTTTGTGTTTGTCACACAGTCTGCCGATTCCTATCTGTGAGTGCAAAAGATCGGCCTGCCAATGTGCATTGTTTAGTCTACACTCAAGTGATTCGCAAAATGGCTCGCCAGTAATATAATAAAACAAGGCCTGCAAACAATACCCTTCAACTATTACGTCCAGACGTTTGTCGTGATACTCAAGGTATGTTCCTTGATATTTCTTTTTTATGGATTCTATGTTTAATCCCTGCCCATAGTTTACCATCAAATCGAGGTAATACTGTCTTGGTTTTGCCGGAGCTTCAATTATCCCTGTGGTGGATATGATTGCAGGATTTGAACCAATCAGAGCTCTTCCGTGGTATCTGTGATCTGATTGATCAAAAGTGCAGGTCAGCTTGTTTGTAAATGCGATGTGGAGGCAATCCAAATTCAGCTCATCTTGAGGTATTAGAGAAGAAACAATCTTCTGAAATTCAAATCCATCGTATGGCACAATATTTTCGACTTTCGCTGAGTTGTAAAACGATTCCAACTCGAATTCTATCTCCTCCTTGCTGGGTGGGTGTGCCTCAAACGGACGATGGAAATTAAAAATGCGCGACGACGCAAGTTCCTCTGCAATTTTGCCGCTTGCTCTTGTAAAGATGTTATCTCTACGTTCCACCTTCACATGAAAGGTTTTTTCTAAGAATTCTGACAGCTTGGGCAGATTTATCTCTGGCACTGATGGTTCGTCATAAAGGAGTATGTTGGTTATTTTCACGATTTAACTTCGATTTAGTTCCTTCAGCTTTGCGGCAGTTACCTCTGCGGCCCTCTTGCCTGAGAACAACATGGAGCCAAACGTGGGGCCCATTCTTGGCAAACCGTGGGTTTCAGTCACGGACATTCCAGCAATGACAAGTCCTGGATATACCTCGCCCGTGTGTTCCACCACCTTGTCTTCTCCATCTTCTACCCACATGGGGTTCATTCCCTTCCAATCGACCAGCTTTCTATCAACCAGCCTCTTTACCGCAACGGAATCGTGGCCTGATGCGTCAATTACCATCTTGGATTCTAGCGCTACTGGATCCACGCAGGTGATGTTTCTTGGAAGTGCGGAAACTGGCATCCAGTTCACCACAAGACCTGAGACTCTGCCGTATTTTAGGATCAAATCGTCAAATTTGGTCAAATTAAGGAACTTGACACCAGCGTCGCAAGTTGCAGAGATTAGCTTTGATACTGCATGTGGCCCTGCAGTCAGGTATAGCCCGTCTGTGACTTTTTTGTATGGTACTCCAAGCTCATCCCAGATCTTTTGTGCCGGCGCCCTGACAGTCACGGGGTTCATCATGTAGCCGCCAAGCCAGTAACCGCCGCCAAGATAGTTGTTTTGTTCTATGATTAGAACTTTGTAGCCCATCAAAGAAAGCTCCCTGCCAGCTGTTAGTCCGGCAGGCCCAGCACCAATAATTATGACATCCGAAGTTATGCGTTCGTTGAATACGGAGAAAAACTCGTCTGCAATTGCGCGTGTTATTTCTGCCTCACTTACGTCGGCAAAAATTTTTGTCTTTTCTTTTACTGACGCGCTTTGCATAAATGTAGACCTGGTAGAACACATTAATAGTTTATCGTCGAAACCGCGTCTTTGTCCACAGTTTTCAATTTGTCAACTGTTGCAAAAACCCATTAGGTAGAACTAAGGTACATGGAGGAAAATACATGTCTACATATTTGACGCTGTGACAAAAATGCCGCTTGTCAAAAATTTATATCTAAACTTGAAAAAAGCTAGTTGAATTTGAGCGTAATTACAAAGGCCCCAAAAGAGACTAGGATGCCTAAGATTAACTGGGCCAAAGTCGAGGAAGCGGAGAACTTTGCAAAAACCGTCAAGCTGTTCAGGCAGGGCAAAATCGACGCTGACTCTTTTAGGCGATTCAGACTCCAGCACGGTGCATACGGGACTAGGATGACTGACGACTATGCAATGGTCAGAATAAAAATACCCGCAGGAGAAATTTATCCTCATCAACTTGAAAAAATAGCACGACTAAGCGAGGCGTTCTCAATTGGAAGCGCTCATGTGTCTACAAGACAAAACATCCAGCTTCATTGGGTAATTCTGGAAGATGTCTCAGAAATAGTCCGCGGCTTGGCCGAGGTGGGTCTTACCTCAAGGGAAGCTTGTGGAAACACAGTGAGAAATGTGATGTGTAGCCCTCTTGCAGGTGTGTGTGACAAAGAAGAGTTTGACGCAACACCATATGCAATTGCAACTGCCAAATTTCTACTCCGAAATCCTCTGAACCAGTCGCTACCGAGAAAATTCAAGTTCAATTTCACCTGTTGTGAGTTGCATGGAATGGTAAGGATGACCGATGTAGGTCTGATTCCGCAAGTAAGGACACTCGAAGGAAAAACACAACGCGGATTCAAGATATTTCTTGGCGGCGGCCTTGGCAACAAGTCGTTTGTTGGCCATCAGCTTGAAGACTTTACGCCAGAAGAAGATTTATTGTATACATCAATTGCCGTAATCAGAATTTTCGATAGACTGGGAGACAGAAAGAACATGGCCAGAAACAGAATGAGGTATCTAGTCGACCAAATGGGGTGGGAGCCATTTCAAAATCTGGTTCTAAAGGAGCGTGCAATTGTCAGAGCTACACAGTCTGTTGTAGTAAAACTGGATGTAGAAGATGTAGTGCAGCCCAAGGCACCACTTCGTGTATCTGGGTTTGACACAAAATCAATTCCGGACGGATTTTCGCGATGGAGGAAAAACAACACATACAAACAAAAACAAGATGGCTATTATTCGGTTTCAATCACGCTTGAGGCTGGGGACATCACATCAAGCCAACTCAACGCACTGGCCGATGCATGTCGAGAATTTTCCGCAGAAGGGTATGGCAGAACCGGCTTTGCACAGGATATCGTACTGCGCTGGGTACAAGAATCTGATCTGTCTAAATTGTATTCAAAACTGCTTGAAGTAGGGCTCGCAAACCCAGGCTCACTTACCATGGCGCACCCAGTAGGATGCTCTGGAACTACATCCTGTAACTTGGCACTTACAAACTCGCACCGACTGGCAAAGGAAATCCAACGAAAATTCATAGAGCTTAACCTTGATGAGGATGATGATCTGCGAGACTCTACAATCAAAATCAGCGGCTGTCCTAACTCCTGCGGCCAACACGAGATAGCCACAATAGGATTCTATGGGGGCGGAGGACGAAGCGGCAAAGACATGTATCCGGTTTACCACATGTCACTTGGCGGAAGATCCGATGGAGACACGATGCTTGGAGTAAGCGTGCTTCGCATACCTGCAAAAAGGGTGATGCCAACAATTCTGAAAATCATAGAGACCTTCAAAGCAAACAAAAAACAGGGCGAGACTCTCAAATCATGGATTCACAAGATAGTGGCAGGACACGGCGACTCGCAAATAAAATCCATTAATGATGTTAAAAAAACTCTCTTGCCGTTCACTGTGGCCCCATCGATTACGGAAGACAAGGATTTCTATGCAGACTATGGAAGTGAATCTGGCTACCACACGAGAACCGGCAAGGGTGAGTGTGCTGCTTGAAAAAACAAAAATCTACAATCGATGCAGACGCACTGCGATCAGAGCTTAGGGACAACAGCGTACGGGTAATAGATGTCAGAAGGGCGGAGGACTACAAAAAAGATCACATACCGAAATCGGTAAACCTGCCGCTTGCGGAGCTACTCTCCGATGACACATCAGAGCGAGTACTCAAAATAACACAGTCTCTTGGAATCGATGATCAGACGCCGGTGGTTGTATATGATGACACGTTTGGAGCCCTGGCATCAAGGGTGGCGTGGACTTTGCAGTATCTTGGGCATTCTGATGTCTCGCTTCTTGATGTGACTTATGGGCAATGGAAGTCCATCGGTCTTGAGACGGAATCCAAAGAGCAATCGTTTGGCGCAAAGACCCACTCGATGCACCTGAGGCCTGAGATACTTGCCACCGTGGATTATCTCGAAAAGGCAAAAGAAGCAAAAAATGTAATTCTGATTGATAACAGGGAGAGACTGAATTATCTGGAACAACACATTCCAGGTGCGGTTAACATACCATATAGGACTCTTGCTTCTGAAGACAAGATACTCAGATCTCAAGACGATCTCAAGCGACTACTCAAAAACAGAGGAATCAATGAAGACTCTGAAATTATAACGTACTGTGGTAGTGTAGGTACACTGTCGGGGCTTGCTTACTATGCATTAAAGTCTGCAGATTATCCAAATGTCAAACTGTATGTGCGTTCCTTTAAGGAGTGGAAAGGTCTCAATAAACCGATAGTCAAGCAGGAAAACGCCGACTATTGGGATCTATCGGCAGAATAATTACTCAGTGTACTGGCCCCTGAGCTTTTTTGTTATCGTGGCTTCTAGATTATCAAACAGGTCGATGATCTTTTCCTTGTTTTCTCTGAGGTATTCAATTCCTTTGTCTTCTAGTCTCACCTTGTAGAGTCTTATCTCTCTGTGATCCTCTAGAAACTGCTCAATCATCATACCGCCAAGCTTGTCTGCGTCAATGAACGCATCGAAACTTTTGATGATTTTCTCGACATTTTCTTCCTCCAATGCAATCTTGGTTGTCTGAATGGACTCACTAATTTCTTTGAGGCTCTTGATTGTGCTTGGAAGCTTTTTTGTAGGTCCAATCAAGCTTCTTTTTTCAACGCCAACTTTACCTGCAAGCTCTGGTTCTATATCGTAAGTGTCTATCTTGTTGAGGCCCTGCCTTTTTTCGCTTCTTATGATTAGCCCCTTTCCAAGCAGCTTTTTCAGGGCATCCTCAACTTCGGCCTTGCTGATAAATGTGGTCCACACTATGGCGCCGATTGTGTGATAACCCTGCCTGATTGACTCTAACACTACAACTTCCACGATTCTCCTGAATCCTTCTTCGATTCTTACATTTGTAAAGTCCTTGTCTTTGACGGCGCGTTTTGCATTTTTGACGTCAATCTCAATTGATCTTCTTAATGCTTCAAGTGATTGTGGTACTTCATTTAACATTGAAAGATAGCATGCTTTGTTGTACCATGCCATGCCAAAGGTGGGGTCTGACTCGATTGATTTCTCTGCACAATCAAGAGCTTTTGGATAATTTTTCTGCTGATAATGAACAAGCGATTTGAGGTTCCATGCCTCAGAGTTTGCCACATCTATGTCCAAGACCCGGTCGTATGCTTGGAGTGCACCTGCATGATCGTCCAGATGAAATTTTGAATATCCTAATTTCAAGAGCGCATCCACATTGGATGGATCCATCCTCAAAATTTGATCGAATACTATTACTGCGTCCTCGAGGCGCTCGTCTGCCATCAGGTGGATGCCCTTTTTTAGAAGCCTGTTTTTTTGATAGTCTGCCTTGACTAGGCTAGTTTCTTCATCCATTGGTTTTGGGAGATTCTCCTTGGACTCCTTCATTTACGATTTTTTGGCTGCCGTTTGAATAAATACTATTGCTGATCACATGTCGGCAAAAAAGCAGACAATAGAGAGAAAATACAAAAATACTTGCACATTACAACTTGTTTATTGCCTAGCGAGACAAAAAAATTAGAAATTTCAGGCACGGCACCATTTAAGCAGTCAGGGGTGTATGAGGTCCAAGTTTCTATTTCAGACACCAGGCCCACAACAGAGGAGATTGTCTCAAAAAAATTTCCATCTCTGTGGCAAGAAGGCTTCCACTTACACGTCAAGGACAGCAAATTCTCGCAAACGCTGGGCAGTGAATCTAACCCAATTCCTGACTCTGTGTTTGAATTGTCATCTGTGTGGATAATCATAAGTGATCAGTTTTCTGCATTACACTCTATTTTTGAGGTTCAAATCAGCGGCAAGCTAGCAGAAACGACACCTACACCAAGACCACGAAAACAAAGAGAATCAACAGTCGAAGAGACCGCACCACAAATTCATGATGAAAAATCTTATCCACTAAAAGGTGAGCGAGGCCAAAGAGGTCAACCAGGAGACAAAGGGCCAACGGGGCCAGTTGGCATTCAGGGCGACAAAGGCGACAAAGGACAGCCGGGGCCCCGAGGTGAGATGGGTGACAAAGGCCCACAAGGCCCGCCGGGATCTCCTGGCGATAAAGGCGACAAAGGAACTACTGGACCTCCTGGCGATAAAGGCGACAAAGGAATTCCTGGACCTCCTGGCGATAAAGGCGACAAAGGCGATAAAGGATTAACCGGCGATAAAGGCGACAAAGGCGATAAAGGACCGATGGGTTCAATTGGTGACAAGGGAGAAAAAGGATTAACTGGCGATAAAGGCGACAAAGGTCCCACTGGACCTATTGGCGACAAAGGATCTACCGGTCCAGTTGGGCCGCAAGGTGATAAAGGTGTGACAGGCCCACCAGGGGCGCCTGGCGACAAGGGCATACAGGGCCCTCTCGGTGAACGAGGACCACGAGGCCCACAGGGTCCTGTCGGTGACAAAGGCCCGCAAGGATTGATTGGACCTCCTGGCGAGAAGGGTCCGCGAGGGCCTTCTGGTGAAGTTGGAGACAAAGGCCCGCAAGGCCCACAAGGCCCACCCGGAGAAAAGGGACTCACTGGGGTTCCAGGCCCGCAAGGTGAGAGAGGACCACGAGGCCCACAAGGCACATCTGGAGAAAAAGGACTCACCGGACCACAAGGTGCACCCGGCGACAAAGGACCCCCAGGCCCACAAGGCCCACAGGGTGAACAGGGTCAACAAGGGATGCCGGGTGAGAAAGGCCCACAAGGCCCACAGGGAATTCAGGGACCGCAGGGTGAACGCGGACCATTAGGACCAAAAGGCCCATCTGGCGACAAAGGCCCGCAAGGCCCACAAGGCCCAGCAGGCGACAAAGGCCCACGAGGGCCTCCAGGGCCTCCAGGCCCACTAGGTACATCTGGGATGTCTGATGAACAAAAGGCGTTGTTTAGAGAATTGCTTGAGATACTGACTGCAAAAAATATCATAAGTACAGAAGAACAAATAAAACTGATGAGCTACCTGTACTAGGTACTTAATTTGGTGCATAAAGTTGAGTGATGCAAAAAACAAAATTGAATTTAAAATGCTAGACTATGAGCGAGTGGGAACTGATTTTGTGGCATTCAAGCTGGAGGATGGCGCCTTGGTCAAAGTCAAAGTTGATCTTGACAGGGTAGGAATTGCCACCAATCACAAAAACCCTGATGGAACACCCCATTACGCAGTGAATACCTCGGTAAAGCTAACAATAATTCCAAGCGAAAGAACGTTTTCTGTAGAAAAAAATCTCAAAGAAAAACAATCGCAACCACCTGGACAAATGTTCAGCTGATGCTAAGTGTCGTTAGAAAAATAAAATTTGCGTCAATCGAGATTGACGCAATCGATTTCTTATCGTCGTCGTTTCTTACCCGACTTCGAAGCTTTTCGTTTCGCTGCTTTTCGCTTTGGCGCCTTTCGCTTTGGTGCTTTTCGTTTAGCTGCTTTACGTTTAGTAGCCATTACAAAAAATAACTTTTACTTGTTTTTCTATAGCTAAACTAAACAAAATTACACTAACTGATTACATAATGTACACGATTTTTTTTGCAGGATTTTTTTCTGATCGCAGATTTTTCAATAAACACTTTCAGCAGATGGTCTTTTCCCTTGCAACCAGCTTGTGTGTCCACAAATTGTGCATTTGTACTGTCTTCTACGCTTGTATGTGGCAGTTTGTGGAAGAAAAACAATCTCTTGCTCCGTCTTTGTCATGCAGAACTTGCACCATCTGTTTTCAATTTCATGATCCATGTTTTGATCAAACCATTAATTTTTCATCGTGTTTTTATTATTGTTAGGACGTCTTCGTCTTCTAGCATGTGTTGAAGGCCTACTCGCTGCCCGCCAAATTTGACACTCTTTCCCCAAACCAATCCGTAACGAAATTCTTTTTTCATACTTCGATGCAGCTTGTTGCATACGTCCTCAACTGTGGATCTTCTTCTGATTATAAGCGGTTCTTTGTAATCTGTTTCGCCTCCCTTTGGTCTCATGTAAATCCGAATAAAGTCAAGCTTCTCGTAGATCTTTTCTTTGACCAAGTCTATATTGAATCCAGAGTCCGCAGAAACGGGAATGACTTCGGATTTTACCTTTGCTTGCACCTCTTTAACAAATCTTGGTTCGACTAGGTCTATTTTGTTGAGAACTGTGATTGACTCGGCATATTTTTTGTCTCCTGTCAGATAATCAACTAATTGCTCCGACGTGACGTCCTCTCTTATCACTACTCGTGCGCTCGTGATTCCATATAGGTGTAATATTTCCTTTAGAAGTTTTTCCGAAAGTGAAACCAGCTTTTTTTGTTGCGCAATGGATATTCCGCCTGTGGAGGCCTTTTCGATTATTATGTTTGGCGGTTTTTGGTCCAGTCTTATCCCTATATTGCCAAGTTCTGTTCTCAATACATTTTCATGATATGGCTGAAAAACATCCAAAACCAAAATCACCAGATCCGCACTTCTGGCAACCGCAAGTATTCTCTTGCCAAGACCTTTTCCTTTTGATGCCCCTTCTATGATCCCAGGCAAATCCAAAACCTGAATCCTTGCACCTCTGTAGTCCAACATTCCTGGCACTACAGTTAGAGTTGTGAACTGGTATGCGGCAACTGCTGATCTGGAGCCGGTCAGCTTGTTCAGCAGAGTCGATTTTCCAACACTCGGCAATCCGATAAACACCACGGTAGCATCTCCAGTTCTTTTTATGTCGAAACCTTCTGTGCTTATGCCGCTTTTTTTCGTCTGAACTTTTTCTTGCTCTCTTTTCAATTTGGCAATCTTTGCTTTGAGAAGTCCAATATGGTGCTCTGTAGCTTTGTTTAGCTGTGTTTTGTGTATCTCGTCTTGAATCGCTTTTATTTTTTCAGGAATTCCCATCGCTTAAGCAGCTGATTTTCTCAATAAAATCTTATTTGATTTTTATCTGGGTGTGCGGCAGTAATTTGGTGAGACGAAAAACATTTGCAGTCGACATAGACGGCACATTGACTGAAAATGGCGGAGGCAGAATCCATCTCGGAGCGTTGAGCTCACTGAGGCACATGAGGAGGCTTGGGCATAACGTGATCTTGGTCTCTGGCAGATCGTCCGTTGAGGGTTATCTTTTGTCAGTCTATGGTGGACTGAACCAGGTTGCAGTCGGTGAGAATGGGGGCTGTATAGCATACGGTGCAAACGAACACACGCTGCTTGGAGACAAGTCAAAATGCACTCATGCCCTACAAATGATACGCTCAAAACTAAGTAATGTAAAAGAAAAACCGGTGTTTCCGCGAATGACCGAGGTGGTACTTGAGCGCACATTTGACATTAGTGACGCAAAAAAAATTGTAGACGTAAACAATCTTGATGTAGTTCTTTCCGACAGCCAGTATGCAATCCACATAAACTCGGCTGGAATCAACAAAGCGTTTGGTTTCAAACATGTGATGGAAAAACTATGCATACATCCTGAAGACGTGATATCTATTGGCGATAGCGAAACCGACATCCCGCTCTTTGAAATGGCCAAATTCAGCGTGGCAGTTGGCAATGCATCAAACGAGGTCAAATCCAAGGCCACAATGTACATGTCAGCTCATGCAGGAGACGGCGTTCTTGAGGCGCTAGACAAGATCGCCCCAATTCTTTCGGAGTTGTGATTATGAGTTTTCGAGTTCTGCTAGAAGAAATAAACAAAAACCTTTCAACCATTCTTGAGGATCTGGGCATACTGGAGTCTGGCTTTACACTAGAATCAGCAAAGGAGGGATTTGGAGACGTGACTTGCAACGTGGCGTTTGTGACTGCAAAGACCCTGAAGAAAAAACCACATGACATAGCTGCGTCTATAGCAGAAAAATACTCAAAATTCCTTGGAGGCCTTGTCTCAAAAACAGAAGCGCACCCGTCTGGCTATCTCAATTTTTACGCAAACATGGAAAAATTATGCAGTATAATCATCCAAGCTTCACAAAAAAACGATTACGGCGCACTGGATCTAGGAAAAAAGTCGCCGGTCGTAGTGGAGCACACAAGCGTAAACCCAAACAAGGCACTACACATAGGACACGTGAGAAATGTGATAGTTGGGGACTCTATTGCAAGAATCCTCTCCAAAGTGAATCATGACGTCAAAATTCTAAACTATGTGGATGATTCTGGGCTGCAGGTGGCAGATATCTTGGTGGGATTTAGGCACCTTGGATTCTCAGAATCCCCTTCAAATGGGCAAAAGTTTGATCAGTATTGTGGAGATGTGGTGTATGTCAACACGACTGAAAAATACACATCTGAACCAAAACTAGAGCAAATCCGAAACCAAGTCCTAAAGGATCTAGAAGACGGGACATCAGAAATGGCCAAATTTGCCCATCGTATAACGACGCAGGTTTTAGCAGCCCAACTCAAGACATGTTGGAGGTTGGGCGCATACTATGACTGCCTTAACTTTGAATCCGAAATAGTGCGCTCAAATCTTTGGCCTGCAGTGTTTGAAAAACTAAAACAAATGAATCTGATCAGACTTGAAAAAGAAGGGAAGAACAAAGATTGTTGGGTCATACCGTCAGACGGCGAAGAGGACAAGGTGCTTGTGCGCAGCAACGGAACTGCAACATACATTGCAAAAGACATTCCGTATGCCGCATGGAAGCTAGGGCTCTTGGATGATCCATTTTATTACAAAAAATATTCGGTTCAGGCAAACAACAAAACGTTGTGGCAAACTACACTTGAAAAAACTGATGAACCGCGCATTGATTTTTCCGCAGACAAGGTAATCACTGTGATTGACTCAAGGCAGGCAAGACTGCAGAACATCATCACAAAACTCATTTCAAGGTTTGCTACAGACAAAAAATCATACATGCATCTGAGCTACGAGTCTGTCACACTTAGCTCAGATACGGCAAAACAACTCGGCTTGGACACGCAAGGAAAAAGCGCACAGATGTCGGGAAGAAAGGGTCTGTACGTAAATGCCGACGCGATTCTAGATGATCTTGAGAAAAAAACATTGCTGGAGACAAAAAAGCGAAACCCGGGCCTGTCCGACGGCGAGCTGTCGGTAATCGCAAAAAGAGTTGCGGTGGCCACAATCAGATATGAGATGGTAAAGCAGGATCTGGACAAAATAATAACATTTGATGCAGCAAAATCGCTCAGCCTTGAAGGCGACACGGCATCGTACATTCAGTATGCGTACGCAAGGGCAATGCGCATAATCGAAAAATCAAACATGCAGCCCAACTTTGCAGCCGAGTACGTCCTGCTTGTTGACACGCATGAGACAAACCTGGCCAAACTGATAGGCAAGTTTGATCTGGTCGTCCAGGACGCAGCAAACAACCTCTCGCCCAAAGTGATCGCAAAATATTGCTACGCTTTGGCAGTAGCGTTTAACGCATTTTATGAACACGTGCGCGTCTTGGACATCGACGACCCAAAGTTACTTAATGCGCGGCTCTGCCTAGTTCATGCCTTTATGTCGTGCTTGGAAAAAGCGCTGGGCTTGATAGGCATTGAAACTCCAACACGGATGTAGCGCCAGTTTGTTTAAAGTAAACAAACTAGGGGATAATACGATTTGACGATGAACTTCATCGTATGAGTCAGTCTTGCAATGCGCAACTACAGTGTAGCCTGTGCGATACTGGGATAGTGGTATTGGAAGGCTCCGTGCTGTATGATGGAAAGTGGTATTGGAAGGCTCCGTGCTGTATGATGGAAAGTGGTACCATCAAAACTGCTGGGAATCATTTATGAAAAAAGGTGAACTGTGTGGTCAAAGTAATCGTAATTGATGACGATGTAGATACAGTGGAAGTTTTTTGCGAGTACCTGGAAATAAAAGATATAGAAGTCGTAGGCCGCGGTTACAACGGGAAAACAGCAGTAGAACTCTATGAAAAACTAAAGCCAGACATCATGCTCTTGGATGTGATGATGCCAGACTACGATGGGTTTTACGGCCTTGAGAACATCAAAAAAATCAATCCCAACGCCAAACCGATCATGGTTACAGCTGATCTGACATATGACACGGAAAAAAAATTAAAGATGTTCAACGCTTCAGCAATAATCTACAAACCGTACGAAATAGACAGCGTCATTGATACCATTCACAAGGTGTACAAAGGCGAAATCCTGATTCTGCAGTAATCGTGATAAATGCTATATTCTGGGCAAATACATACCTATTATGAAAATACTCATAGCCGACGACGAGCCAGATTTGCTTTCGCAATATCGCACCGTACTAGAAGATAGAAACCACACAGTAGTCACTTCTGACAACGGGGAATCGTGCGTAACTGAATACTCAAAAGAGTTTCGCATGAACCGGGACAGCCCCTTTGATGCGGTGGTGCTGGATTACTCGATGCCAAAAATGAACGGCCTTGATGCGGCAAAAGAAATACTGGCAATCAACCCGTCTCAGAGAATAATATTTGCATCCGCTTACGTGCAGGAAACCCTTGTTGACTCTATTAAAAATCTAAAATAAATTGTTGAGCTTTTGCAAAAACCGTTGGACTCCAGGACCTGATCGACACAATCGAGGATAAGACCATCTATGACGATCTCGCAAAACTAAATGTGAACATACAAAACCTAAAGGATCTGAATCCGACCCACGCACAAATCAGGGATTATCTGGACGCGCTAAGAAAAATCCAAAAAGCAAAAACATTCTAGGATAGGTTCTTATCTGTTGCATCTTGTGCCAAATCATGGCTAAGATAAAAAACAATTCGTATGTCCTGTTTTTCTATAATGATTCAAAAAAATGGCTCAACAAAATCTCAAAGGAGCAGGCCCTGCATACACATGTTGGCGTAATCAAACACAAGGATGCCATAGGCAAAGAGTTTGGGGCCAGGATCCGAACAAACAAGGACAAATATGTGTACCTTTTAGAGCCTACCATTCACGATTTTGTGATGAAGAGCCAACACGGCACACAAATCGTCTATCCAAAGGATCTAGGGTACATTGCAGCAAGGGCTGGCGTGCAAAGCGGCCAGACAGTAGTGGAGATAGGTACCGGAAGCGGGGCGTTAACCACGTTTTTGGCAAGCCTTGTCAAGCCGCGGGGACATGTGTACACGTTTGATGTGGAGCCAAAGTTTATGGAAATTGCCAGGAAAAATATCACGAGGGCAGGCATGATAAAATATGTCACAATGCATGAAATGGATCTCAAAACAGCAAAGAAAATGCCGCTGGATGAGGCTGATCTGGCAGTAGTTGATTTGGGCGACCCATGGACAGTAGTTCCGCAGGTGCGCAAGATGCTCAAAGGAAGTGGGGCATTTGTTGCAATCTGCCCTACGATGAACCAGCTTGAAAAGCTCACAAGCTCCCTAGTCGAGAACGAGTTTACCGACATTGAGTGCAGCGAGCACATCTTGCGAACCATAGAGGCAAGGGAGGGCAAAACCAGGCACTCTTTCTATGGAATTGGGCACACCACATACGTCGCATTTGCAAGAAAGGCGTATTTTGATAGAAAATCCTAGTCGGCGGCTGTTGTTTGCGCTGTTTGTGTGTTGTGTACAAACACAATCTAATAGTCTTTTTATGCGTGCTGAAATTCAGATGCAGTTTGTTGACAGGATCTAAAAAATCAGAAAAGTTTGCAGTGACGGAGCTTAACAAGGCACGAAAGAATCTGGACAATTTTGGTACAATCCACCCAGAGAGCCACATCACAAAAGCGGATCTGCAAAAACTTGGCGTGGCAGATGAAATCCGCAAGCTAAAGTCGATTCAAAGAGAAAGACTGCTAGAGGATCTCTCGTCACTACTAAATGACAAAATTCGTGATTTTGAGCAACACGAACAGGAGGCAAGATGGAAAGAGTCCATGCTGCAAAAACTCAATGCGGAGTTGGACGACAAGGTGGCACAACTTGAGAAATCGAACAAGCAACTTGCAGAGGAAAAAGCACGCTCAGATGAGTTGAACAAGCAACTCCAAGAAGCGCTTTTGAAGCTGCGCAGCTCAGAAGAGCAGCTAAGGCTGGAGCGGGACTGGCTCGCCCAACAAGTCGAGATGAAATCAAAAGAGGTTCTTGAAACCATCAGGGAAATGATCAAGGACGCAGAAACCCAAGATAAATCTGCCCCAAGCCAATAGAATAGAATTTATCAGTACGTAATTCATCCTACAACAGTGGCCCAAACACTACGACCAGCACAGATAAAAAAATTCATTCCACCCAGAAGGCCTGACTCAAGAAAGGGACAAAACGGCAAGGTAATGGTTGTCGGTGGTAGTTACATGTACCATGGAGCACCGGTCCTTGCGTCGCTTTCGGCACTCAGGTGCGGAGTTGATCTGGTTTACACCTGCGTCCCAAAGATAATATCTGCGTCTGTCAGGGCAATATCTCCAAATCTTATAGTTATTCCAATGGTTGATGCCAAGCTCACAAGGGGGGCGGCAAACAAACTTTTAGGACAGATTCCGCCCGACTTGGACTCTGCGACAATCGGAATGGGCCTTGCAATAAGCGACGAGGAGGCACTCAAAACACTCGTCAAAACCTTGATTTCGCATGACGGCCGACTCTCACTTGATGCAAGCGCTCTTGTGAGCTACATACTGCCGTTTCTGCCTGGCAAAAACGTCGTACTTACACCACACGCAGGCGAATTCAAAAGAATATTCGGGGTGATGCCTCCTACACCAATCAAAGACAGGGTTGCTATGGTGGCAAAGTTCGCAAAGGAGCATTCCGTGATCATTCTTCTGAAGGGTAGCACGGATGTGATATCTGATGGGAGGCAGACTTTTGTAAATCCAAAAAACCTTGCGGCAATGACGGTTGGTGGAACCGGTGATGTCCTCTCTGGACTCGTAGCTGGAATGCTGGCAAAAAATCGCAAGCCTCTCGAATCTGCTATGGCGGCCGCGTACATAAACGGCCTTGCAGGAAAGATGGCGCAAAAAAAGAACGGGCTGCACATCGTTGCAACTGATCTGATTGACGCAATCTCATCAGTCATGAAGCCATTTGACAAAGTGATACGATGAACAAAGTTATCCGCCACGTGGACAGGAACATGGATAGCCTGGTGTCTGATCTACGGATGCTGATAAGGCAGCCAAGTGTCTCTGCAAAAAACCAAGGAATTGAGCAATGCGCAATTTTGGTGAGCAGGCTCTTGAAAAAGTCCGGAATATCGTCACAAATTCTGAGATTAGGCGGAGTTGCACCGCTTGTCTACGGCGAAGTCAAGTCAAAGAAAAGCCCAAACAAAACGCTGATGTTTTACAACCATTACGATGTCCAGCCTGTAGAACCTGTTGATCTGTGGGATGACGATCCTTTCAGCGGCAAAGTCAAGAGGAACAAGATTTTTGGGCGCGGCTCGGCTGACGACAAGGGCGAGCTCATAACCAGAATCAAGGCGGTGGAGGCGTTTTTGAAAGAGACTGGGGATGTTCCATGCAACATCAAGTTTGTCATAGAGGGCGAAGAAGAAACTGGCAGTGCAAACATTGGACGATATCTGAAGAAATTCAGGAAAAAATTTGCGTGCGATGCTGTGATCTGGGAGTTTGGCTACGTTGACTCTAAGAACAGGCCCATAATCGGCCTCGGCATGAAGGGGCTCCTATATGTCGAGCTGACTGCAAAAGAATCAGTCAGAGATGCACACTCTAGCCTTGCTGTAATAATCAAAAACCCAGCGTGGAGACTGGTGAGTGCGCTAAACACACTCAGGGATGATTCTGGAAGGATACTCATCAAGGACTGGTACAAGGAGGTTACACCATTTGCCAAATCAGACATCGAACTCTTGGACAGGGAGCCATTTGACGAAAAAGGCTTCAAGTCAGAGTACAAAATAACGGACTTTGTAAACGGAAAAAAGGGGCTCGATGTGAAAAAGGCGCTTGCAGGAGACCCCACATGCAACATCGCGGGGCTTGTCTCTGGCTACACGATGGAGGGCGCAAAAACAGTGCTGCCATCGTCGGCGCTTGTGAAAATTGACTTTAGGCTTGTTCCAAAAATGGATCCTGAAAAACAGTTTATGCGGCTAAAGGACCATCTAAGGCGGAACGGCTTTTCGGACATTGGGGTCAGAATGTTTCATGGTGAGGCCGCCGTGCGAACTAGCCCGCGCGATCCGTTTGTGGAGGTGGTAAAAGAGGCCGCAAAAGAATCGTTTGGCAAATACATCGTTAACGTCTCAAATGCGGGGACCGGCCCAATGCACTCGTTTGTTGACGTGCTAAAAGCACCATGCATCTCGATCGGATCTACCTACATGTTTGCAAGAATACACTCGCCAAACGAATTCGCAAGAATAGATCTGCTCAAAAAGACGACAAAGTGCATGTGTATGATCGTCGACAAATTTTCGAGTCACGCATGATTCAATCAAAAAGACTTTAATGCGCCTCAAAGGCAGTTCAAGACATGTCAATGTACATGCCTGGAGCAACCGCGGTCGGAATAACATTTGATGGCGGAGTGGTTTTTGCAAGCGAAAAAAGAATCGCGTACGGGAACTTTCTTGTAAGCAAAACCACAAAAAAGACATTCCCGCTGACCGAGAAGGTCGGAGCTACAATAGCGGGACTTGTTGCAGATATGCAGATTCTCGTTCTACAGATAAAGGCATTGGCAAAGATCCGCAAAATGGAGCTAAAACGCGACATTCCTCCAAACTCCATAGCAAAAATGATGTCAAATATGATGTATGAGCGAAGATTCTTCCCTCTTTTGACTCAGGTCATAGTTGGAGGCGTGGTCGACAAGCCGGCAATCTACACACTCGATCCGCTCGGTTCTGTTCTGCCAGATGAATATGCTGCAGTAGGAACTGGAGCAGAAATGGCATTGGGCGTCCTGGATCAGCAATTCAAGCCAGGAATGAAAGAAAAAGAGGCAGTGGATTTGGCAGTCAAATCAGTCAAGGCTGCAACAATGAGGGACTCGTTTTCTGGAGATGGAATCGATGTACTCATTATCACAAAAGAAGGATCAAAAGAGTTCACAGAAAAACTTTAGACCAAAAACTAGAGTTT
>Ga0233425_10000308_pt1 | contig 128751 bp, 118 predicted proteins | sample Watercolumn_Towu_2_FD_181712 | JGI IMG/M metagenome (GOLD analysis project Ga0233425, IMG submission 181712) | Freshwater microbial communities from Lake Towuti, South Sulawesi, Indonesia - Watercolumn_Towuti2014_140_MG | ecosystem: Environmental > Aquatic > Freshwater > Lake | place...
GGCATGATGAATGACTATTCGAGTGGAAAGACGTGGTTTCATCCAAAATCGAACAACAGGCAGGCGCGGAATGCGAGCGGTGATGTCGCTGTGCCGTTCAAGAAGGAGATTAGCGAAGAGATGAAAATCGAGTTGGAGGAAGCCCGGCAGGAGGACGAGGCATATGCAAGGGAGCAGGAGCAGATCGTTATCGACCACAACCTGCCGTATGCGCTGCCGAATCGCGTTACCAAGTACATTACCGTTAATCAGGCGATGAAAGAGAAAGGCAGTGTGCAGCCAGGATTGGATGGAAGTGGAAGTTCAGGTGGAGGCAGTGCCGGTGGAGGTTATGATCACTCCGTAATTAAAAACTGGTATTGGTGGCAGGCGGACATCATATGGGCAAACGGTGGATATGGCATAGGCCATATGGGGCTTGTTGAAAAACCGTCGCGATCATCCAAAGATTATCGAATTATTGATGCTAATACAAGTGCAGGAGTATCGAAACATAACGATATGGTACAATGGGCAAAACCATATAGCAAGGTAGCTGGATATTACTATTACATATGGGGTAAAAATGATGTAAGACACGACTACATTATTTCCTACGCAAATACAAAGGTTGGGCAAGCATATAACTGGGCTTTCTGGGATAAGGGTGATGACAATAGAACCTACTGTTCCCAACTCGTATGGAAATCCTACCACGATACGGAGGGCGTTGATCTTGACAGCGATGGCGGGTGGGTGGTTTGGCCAAGCGATATAATCAATCATTCCTCAGTAAGTCGATGGGCAGTGTCCAGTCTCTAAGCGAGTAAAGCATGAATATTAGGCTCCGCTTGGCCGGAGCCTGCATGCTGGCATGTGCAGGTGGCGTTAAGTCAATCACAGTGGTGAATAGGCTATGAATAAATTGCTACTATTGGTTCTATTATCAGTATTTGCTTCATGCGTTAAACAAAACAATAGCGTTGCGATAAATGATTGCAGGAACACTTTTATCGTGTCAGACGATCTCTCGATATATCTATTTGAACACGACAAAAATAGCACTGATTTCAGGCTGGTGAAAAGCCATGAGGGACAATCTATCAATCAGGCCAACTACTACTGTGGCACAGATGTCATTGTGTCGACGTATCTTTACAAAGGCCCTGCGCATAACCGAGCCGGAGTAAGCATCCTTGAGCTTAATGAGAACAAGGCTACTGATTACAACATGCGGGACGGCAGCGGCGATTTTCTGCGTTACAAGAACGGGATTCTGTTTAATTCTCAACTTGTCCATGTGGAACCAGTAGAGCCATCCCTTGGTTATATGGCTCGAAACGAATACGCTTCATGGAAGAACGGCGCGCAGTTGATGATCCCGCAGCATACATTTACCTATATGCATTATTTTGATTTTGGAAAAAGAACGGTGACAAACTCCTATAGGCATGACCTGTTACGACACCAGTGGATAAGAGGTGGTTATATGTACGCGGAGCTATATGGAGTATTTGTGCGGATCAATCTTGCTAACGGATACAGAGAAATGCTGTTTGATTTTGAACAACATAATGCGCCAGTTGGCGCTCTTGTAATGACGCATGATGACCTTTACCTGTTCACGCGACCCGATAGCTGGAACGTGGAATATAACCGTTATAAAAAAGAGCTTATAGGATATGAAGCAAATACGTTATACAAGATGATTGATGGACAATTACAGAAGCAAATGACAATGCAATATCCGGATCCAGTATATGTATTATCCAAGAATGAAGATATATACATATTCACACAGAAATCACACAAGGTTATCAAATTCGATGGAGCAACCAAGAAGTGTAGTGAATATGATTTCGACACAGGCGACAAGTCTATTATAGCGGTGAATTATACCGACAACAACTTCATTATTGTGGTTGAAATGAACCACAGAAAACACGGTATTGGTGTTATTCTTGCCAGTAATGATTTTAGTCGGGTTGGCAAGCTGCACGAACTCAAAAACATGTCTGCCAGCATGACGGATATTACAACCAACCAAAATGAACATGAGGGCATTCAGTACAGTTTTCATAGATTGTAGGCAATGGCGATGACGCGTTCTGTCGGCACAATACAGCGTGTATTTCTGCTTGCGCTGATGATATTGTCATCCGTGGCGGTTGCGGAAGACAGTGATCCGCACTGGTTCGACGGTAGGCGGAAAGTTAAACTGTGGCGGCTGGAATACAGCGGCGAATACCGATCACACATCTACGCCGAATCGCCCCATCCCAAGGCGAGAAAACAGGTCTTGACGGGAAGAATCATCGTCCGGTTTGCCAAAGAGCCATCGAACGGGCAACTTGTCGAATTCCAGCGAATTCATGGAATTACGGTAATGAATAAACTGCCGGTCGGCAATAACTATTACATGTTCATGGCGGACAACATCGAAGCATCGCTGAATATCGCCAACGGAATAGCCGGAAAAGACGGTGTGGTATCGGCGTATCCGGACTGGCTTTATCTGAAGTAACACGGAGTTGCCGCCTGATGTTCTCATGGAGGACATGGATTTTTCTGGCTGCAATCGTCTGTATTGCACCGGTATCATGCGCGAAACATGACGCAGGCGATGACAAGCCTTATCTGCCGGATCCACTGGCGATTGATCAGTGGTATCTGGCAAACGACAGCAACTACCTGACAATCAATCTGTCGGCGAATCAATTCAAGGGCGACGGCGTTCTCGTCGCGCTGGTGGACAATGGAATCGACATCTATCACGAAGACCTGATAAACAATATCGGAGAGGGAAGCTACAACTATCTTGGCGCTGCATACGATTTCACTGATGCCGACCACGGAACGGCGTGTGCCGGAATAATCGCTGCGGAAGAAGGAAACGGTATCGGTATCAGGGGGATTGCCCCGCACGCCAGTGTTATCGGTTTCAATGCGCTACGAACGCCCGCCATCAGCAATCTGGCGGACGCTCTTGTACGGCACAAGAAACGTGTATGGGTGTCCAGCAACAGTTGGGGCGATTTCAACAGTTGGGGCGAACCTCTGGCGCTGCGCTCACTCATCGAGGCGGCGCTTGCCGATGGCACAACGAATGGGCGTGACGGGAAGGGAATTGTCTATGTCTTTTCGGCCGGAAACGGCAGCACTGATTTTTCCGGAGTTCCGACCGATAACGTGAATTACAGCGGGCTTGTCAATAACCGCTACACGATACCTGTTTGCGCTGTCGATGAACACGGCAAACGCGCGCCGTATTCCGAGAAAGGCGCGACACTGATTGTCTGCGCGCCATCAAGGGGCAGCTCCGGGCCGGCAATAACAACCACCGACGTGACCGGTGCGCCGGGATACAATCCCAAGAAGTTCAAGGACGATTATGAGGATGAAAACTACACGCGCTATTTCAGCGGCACATCGGCATCCGCCCCAATCGTATCGGGTATTGTTGCGCTAATGCTGAACGCGAACCCACGGCTCGGCTGGCGGGATGTAAGAACGATATTGGCAAGATCCGCAAGCAAAATCGATGCGGAAGATGCCGGATGGGAGATAAATGGAGCCGGTTTGCATGTCAATCATCAATACGGCTTTGGCGCGGTCGATGCGGACAGAGCGATCGACATGGCGAAATCGTGGATAAACGCGGGCGAAGAGAAGGTCTTGTCGGCTGAACGGCAGCTCAATCTGCCGATTCCGGATAACGATCCTCAGGGTATTGCAGATGCAATAGACATTGATAGCGACCTGAAAGTGGAGTTTGTGGAGGTTGTATTCAACGCTCCGGATCACACGCGCATAGGCGATCTGGAGGTAATCCTGACGTCGCCGTCCGGCACTCAAAGCATTCTGGCGGAAAAGCATACTCAGCTTTTCGAAGTGTTTCGATACAATAACTGGCGATTCGGAAGCGCACGGCATCTTGGCGAAAACGCCCGCGGCGCATGGAGGTTGTCGGTAGTGGATCATGCCGGACACGAAACCGGGACGCTGGTTTCATGGGAACTCAGGGTGTATGGGTACGCAGTTGTGAATACGAACTGAAAGTTTGCGCCGGCCCGTCACCTGTCCGCTCGTTCTTCGCAATAAATTCTCTCCCCATATCGCACAGGACATGCCCCAGAATATTGTGGCACTCCTAAATGCGAAGGCCGCTCCGAGGCGCAATCCATTCCGGGAGCATCGTAACGACGCGTAAAGGTTCCGGTTCAGCTTTCCTTGTGCTCCGAACTTCAGGTGTCATAACTCACCGCCTTGCTCCCCTTGAACCCTCGTCACCCCTCATGGTAGCCTAACCGTCTATGAAAGAACCACGTGAAAAGGCCGGCGTCCTCATCGAGGCTCTGCCGTACATACGAAGTTTTTCCGGAAAGACCGTAGTAATCAAATACGGCGGCGCGGCGATGGTGGAAGAGTCGCTGAAGGAGTCCTTCGCCCAGGACATCGTTCTTCTTAATTTCATCGGCATCCGCCCTATTGTCGTCCACGGCGGCGGGCCGCGCATTTCCAAAACCATGGAACGCATGGGCAAGAAGCCGACGTTCATAGACGGCCAGCGATTCACCGACAAGGAGACGATGGAGATTGTCGAGATGGTGCTCGGCGGCCTGATAAACAAGGAGATCGTCGCATACATCAACAGCCACGGCGGCAAGGCTATCGGGCTTACAGGCAAGGACGGCGCGCTTCTTCAGGCGAAAAAGAAGATCGTGCGCAAGATGTCGGACGAATCCGGAACCGGCGCGCCCGAAATCATCGACCTGGGGCTTGTTGGCGAAGTCGAGCATGTCGATCCGAAAGTGCTTTCGGCGCTGATGGATTCAGGTTTCATTCCGGTTATCGCTCCGGTTGGCGTGGGCCCGCGCGGCGAAACGTTCAACATCAACGCCGATTACGTGGCATCGGCCGTTGCCTCGGCAATCGGTGCGGAAAAGCTCCTGCTTCTTACAGATTCCCCCGGCATTCTCGACAAGCAGGGCGCGCTTCTTTCGTCGCTTGACCGCAAGCGCATTAACGCTCTTGTCAAGGACGGCACGATCACCGGCGGCATGATGCCGAAGGTTGACGCATCCCTTAAGGCCATCGACGGCGGCGTGTCCAAGGTGCATATCGTTGACGGCCGGGTTCCGCACTGCCTGCTCCTTGAGGTCTTCACCAAAGAGGGCGTAGGAACCGAAATCGTCGGTCAATAATACCGGTTTCACAGTTTTCCAGAAGGAGTTGACAGTATATGGATAAAGTTCTGGTTGTCGGCAGCGGAGGCCGCGAACACGCTCTTGCATGGAAACTCTCGCAAAGTCCGCGTGTGAAAAAGGTCTATTGCGCTCCCGGAAACGCGGGCATAGCCGAGATTGCCGAGTGCGTGAATATCAAGGCGGATGACATTTACAAGCTCCGAGAGTTCGCCAAATTCGAGCGGATCGACCTTACGGTTGTCGGCCCGGAAGCTCCGCTTTCCCGCGGCATCGTGGATGCATTTCGCAAGGAAGGGCTGCGCGCGTTCGGCCCGTCGAAGGATGCGGCGCAGCTTGAATCGAGCAAGCAGTTCGCCAAGGATTTCATGCGGACATACGGCATTCCAACAGCCGAATACAAGATTTTCAACTCCTACCTTCAGGCCGAGGAGTATGTCCGCCTCATGGGCGCGCCGATTGTGATCAAGGCCGACGGACTGGCGGCCGGCAAGGGCGTGTTCGTATGTTCCACGTTTGAGGAAGCGGTCGATGCGCTCAAGCGCGTGATGCGCGACAGGGAGTTCGGCGACGCGGGCGACACGGTGGTTGTAGAGCAGTGTCTGGTTGGCGAGGAAGCCTCGTTCATGGCGATTTCCGACGGCGAGGTTTTCGTGCCGCTTGCATCGTCGCAGGATCACAAGCGCATATTCGACGGCGACAGAGGCCCGAACACCGGCGGCATGGGCGCGTACAGCCCGGCTCCGGTTGTTGACGAAAAGCTCACCGCTGAGGTAATGGAAACTGTTATGTATCCTGTGCTTAATGGCATGAAGAAGGAGGGCATTGTTTTCAAGGGCGTGCTCTACGCCGGTCTGATGATCTGCGGCGGCAAACCTTACGTTCTCGAGTTCAACTGCCGTTTCGGCGATCCGGAAACACAGCCCATCCTCTCACGCCTCGATTCCGATCTGTGCGAGCTGATGAACGCGTCCATCGACGGAACGCTGTCTGAAACTGTCCCGGTCTGGAAGGAGAAGGCGTCGGTCTGCGTGGTGATGGCGGCTGGCGGTTATCCGGGCAAATACGAAAACGGCAAGATTATAAGCGGGCTTGAAGAAGCGGCGCGGATGGAAGACGTGATGGTTTTCCATGCCGGTACGGCTCAGGACGACGGCAATGTTGTGACTGCTGGCGGGCGCGTGCTCGGCGTGACGGCAACAGGCGACGACATCGCGGGCGCTATAAAGCGGGCCTACGAGGCTGCTGCCGTAATTTCGTGGGACGGCGCGCAGTACAGGAAAGACATCGGCGCGCGGGCGTTGCGGTAATGAAAAAACGTCTACAGGGGCGAACGGCCGTTGCGGTAATGAAAAAACGTCTACAGGGGCGAACGGCCGTTCGCCCCTACAATCCGAAGGAGATATCCTCATGACAAAGGTACTCATACTTATGGGCAGCGATTCCGATCTTCCGGTGATGGAGGTTGCCGCCAAAACGCTGTCAGATTTCGGCATTCCGCACAAAATGACTGTTGCCTCGGCGCACAGAACCCCTGAACGCGCCATGAGACTGGCCTCCGGCGCGGAAGAAGCCGGTGTGCAGGTGATAATCGCGGCGGCGGGCATGGCGGCGCATCTTGCCGGAGTGGTTGCCGCCCACACCATCCTGCCGGTTATCGGCGTGCCCATGGACGCATCGCCGATCAAGGGTATCGACGCGCTTCTTTCCACCGTGCAGATGCCTCCGGGCATTCCGGTTGCAACCGTGAGCATCGGCAAGGCAGGCGCGAAAAACGCCGCGATACTTGCCGCGCAGATAATCGCCCGGTCTGACGCCGCGATTGCCGCCGCGCTTCACGCCATGAAGCGCAAGATGGCGGCCGAGGTTGAGGAAAAGGCGGCGCGCGTGGAATCCGGCGGCTGGTCTTAAATAGGTTTTGATCGGGCGTCATAGTTCATGAACACTCCCATCGACTGTCTTACCTGCTTTGTGCGGCAGTCGATCATCGCGCTGGATCTTGCCACCGACGACATAGAACTGAAACGCAGCGTGATGCGACGCGTCATGCCGGTGATCGAAAACACAGACTTTTCTATGCCTCCGGCATGGACGACGACAAGCATCCACCGCGTAATACGCGAGGGGCTGGCACTCGATCCGTACATTGGCGTCAAGCGCAAGTTCAACGATTCCGCGCTCGCGCTTTATCCGGAACTGAGGGCGCGGATAGATTCATCAGCCGATCCGCTCCGGCTTGCGTCGCGGCTTGCGATTGCCGGAAACATAATCGATTTCGGAATATTCACGCAGGTTGATCTGGACGGCACGATCAACCGAGCGGTAAACGGCGATCTTTTCACGGACGATTACAACGCCTTTCGCGTGGCGGTGAATCAATCCCGTCGAATCCTCTATCTCTGCGATAACGCCGGGGAAATTGTCTTCGACAGGCTTTTCGTGGAGGTGCTTGCCGAACTCGGCAAGGACGTTACCGCGGTGGTCAAGGGCAGCCCCGTTCTAAACGACGCCACGATGGAAGACGCCGAATATACCGGCCTTTCGAGCGTCTGCCGCGTGATCGGCAACGGCTCCGACGGCATCGGCACTATACTTCCATGGTGCTCGCCGGAGTTCCACGCCGCGCTCGCGCAGTGCGATCTTGTAATCAGCAAGGGGCAGGGCAATTTCGAGACGCTCGAAACCGAGCGGATTGCCGCCGGAATCGCGTTTCTGCTTCAGTCGAAATGCGAGGTTCTTTCGCGCTATCTTTCGGTTCCCACGGGCGCGATGATGCTGAGGATGACGGCCGGCGTGTGAGTTTGAAAATTCGCTGCGATCACTGCCTGCTTGAGTTCAACGAGCGCGACGCCGTTAACGACAGCATCGGCGGCGCCGGCAGGAAATTCTGCTGCGCCGGTTGCCGGGGCATTTACCGCCTGATAAATGACGCCGGACTTGACGATTTCTACACACGGCGGGACGGCTGGAGCGCCGGGCCTTCGGATGCGGTAAACACTCCGGATGCCGACATCTTCGCCAAATCCGTGCGTGTTTCCGGCGACGGCCACTGCGAGATCGGCATGAACATTGGCGGCATTCGCTGCGCCTCGTGCGTCTGGCTTATTGAACGCATGATCGGCAGGCAGCCTGGAGTGATCGAGGCTCGAATCAATTACGCCACGCACAGCGCGCGCATTCGATGGGACGCATCCATCACCAGCCTTGGCGAAATACTTCAACGCGTAGCATCGATCGGCTACCGCCCGCTTCCCGCCGACGCCGAGAGATCGGAGCGCGAGCTTGAGCGCGAAGGCCGCGACCTGCTGATGCGCTTCGGAACGGCGGCGTTTTTCTCGATGCAGGTGATGATGTTCGCGGCAGGTTTGTACGCCGGATATTTCGACGGCATCGATCCCGGCATGTCCGCCATGCTCAAGTGGATTGCGCTGGTTCTTTCCGTTCCGGTTGTCACATACTGCGCCATGCCGTTTCACCGGTCCGCGTTCCGCGCACTTGCCCACGGCGCGTTCGGCATGGACGCCCTGATTTCGGCCGGAACGATAATAACATTTCTTTTCAGCGTGTTCGAGATTCTTCATGGCCGCGACGTCTATTTCGACAGCGCAACCATGATCGTCACCTTCGTTCTGATGGGGCGGTATATCGAAAGCCGCGCTCGCGGAAGCGCCTCCGGCGCGATTTCGCGTCTGGCACGGCTTCAGCCGAGCACCGCGCGCCGGATCGTGGTACGGGATATCGCCGTAACCGGTGAGGATTCCGGCAATGATTACTCGCGGCATGTTCGTGAAACCGTTTCCGCCGACGGGCTGCGCCCTGGCGATCTTGTTGAAGCCTTTTCCGGCGAGGCGATAGCAGGCGACGGCGTAGTTGATCACGGCGAATGCGAGGTTGATGAATCGATGCTGACAGGCGAGGCCGCTCCTGCCGTGAAGCGCGCTGGCGCGACGGTCATCGGCGGAACGGTTGTGGCATCCGGAGCGGTCGTCTTCCGGATTACTAAAAACCGTGACGAAACAATTCTGGCCGGAATAACGCGGGCGGTCGAAAACGCGCTTTCCTCGAAGGCTCCGGTAGAGCGCATGGCGGACAGGATATCATCGGTATTCGTTCCGGCGGTGTTTGGCCTGTCAGCGATCTCGCTTGCGGCATCGCTATGGCGCGGCGCCGATGTTTCGCGAGCCGTGCTCACCGCCGTTTCGGTGCTTGTGGCCGCATGTCCGTGCGCGCTTGGCCTTGCCACGCCGCTTGCCGTTGTTTCGGCCATAGGCAGGGCGGCGTCACGCGGCATCATAATAAAGGGCGGCGAAACACTTGAACGCCTGCGCGGAGTGAAAACGGTTCTGTTCGACAAGACCGGCACGCTCACAACCGGGCGCACGAGGCTGTCCGACTCCATACGCCTCGATGCGGCGCAAACCATTCGCGCCCTTGACGGACTTGACACGGTTCTCCTCACCGGCGACGTCGAGGCGGCGGCCATGCGTGTTGCCCGCGAATGCGGAATACCCGAGTATCGAGCCGGACTTCTGCCGCAGCAAAAGCTTGAGATTGTGAATGAGCGCAGGAAATCCGGCGGAGTGATGATGGTTGGCGACGGCGTGAACGACGCGCCGGCGCTTGCGGCCGCCGATGTTGGCGTGGCAATGGCAAGCGGCTCTGACATCGCTTTCGAGAGCGCGAATATCGTTATTGTTTCGGGAAGGATTTCATCCGTTCCTGAGGCGCTTGAACTGGGCAGACTGACCTGGCGAATCATAGTCCAGAACCTGTTCTGGGCGTTCGCCTATAACGCCGTCATAATTCCGCTTGCGATGGCCGGATTCCTGCATCCGATCATGTCGGCCTGCACGATGGCGCTCAGTTCAGCAAGCGTGGCCGCGAATTCTATGAGGGTGAATCTGTCGGTGAAACAGGTGCGGGAAGGCATATAGCCGCAAGTTTATCGGGTTTTCCTTATCCCGCAGTTCGCGGTTCGCATCTCAAGGCAGAATTCATCGCCGGGCGTGAACGACAGTCCGCACGGCCCAGCCGGCACGGAAACGTCCGTCACCGAAACAGCCGCCGGATCTAGTCTCGCTGCGGCATAAACGCAGAGCAGGCAGAAGGAAGCGTCCACCGGCACGTTTTCACCCCCTGCCCGCCCGTTTGAATTCATCGCGGTATTCTAATAACGCCTGTCCGCGAACCCGACCCAGCCTTCCGACTCAACCAGCTCGCGGTCGAACCCGGCCAGAGCGAAAGAATACTCCGCCCTGCCCTTTCCGGATGAAACAGTGAATTTGCCGGAGCTCAGATCGAACGCTATCTCAGCATCGGCTCCGGCATGCTCGAAAAGCCCGGAGATGTTTGCGTCGTCAAGCTCGATAGCCATCATGCCGCAGTTGAACATATTCTGGCGAAATATGCGCGCGAAACTCGGAGCTATCACCGCCGTTATGCCGTTCACCTCAAGCGCCCACGGTGCATGCTCGCGCGACGAGCCGCAGCCGAAGTTGGCGCGTGTCACGATAACACGGGCATTCTTCAGCGCGTCGCCCGCCGGATCGAAGCCGTCCATCTTCAGGTCTTCAAGCAGATGCGGCTTGAGCGCGTCCTTGTCAATCTCTGTGAGATACTTCGCCGGAATGATTTCGTCGGTATTTATATCGGCCCTGTCCAGAAACAGAACCGGCCCGCCAAATTTCTTCATATCGATTACCTCCTCGGATCGGCGATGACGCCCGCTATAGCCGTTGCCGCCGCCGTTGCCGGACTCATCAAGTGCACCATGCCGCCCTTGCCCATCCTGCCGTTGAAGTTGCGGTTGGTGGTTGACGCGCAGACCTCGCCAGGCGCAAGCACGCCGTTGCTCATGCCCAGGCACGCGCCGCATGTGGGGTTGGTGACGCAGAAACCGGCGTCCATGAATATCTTTACAATCCCCTCGGCGTCGGCCTCGCGGAAAACCTTCGGCGTTGCCGGTGAAACAATGCCGCGCACCGTCGGCGCGATCTTGCGGCCTTTGAGAATCCCGGCCGCTACGCGCAGGTCTTCGAGCCGCCCGTTGGTGCATGAGCCGATGTAAACCTGATCCACCGGGGTTCCGGCGATTTCGCTCACATTTTTCACCTGATCGGGCTTATAGCCGAAAGTCACCTGCGGCTCGATATCTGACACATCCACGTCGATCACTCGCTCGTACTCGCAGCCCTCGTCCGAATGCCAGCGCATGAAATCGGCAAGCGCGGCAGCCTTGTCCGTGTAATCGCCTGAGATGAAAGGCCAGAGATATTCAACCGTCACGGAATCGGGCATACAGATGCCGCTCGTGCCACCCGCCTCGATGGCCATGTTACACAGCGTCATGCGGCTTTCCATCGACATGGCGTCAACCACCGGGCCGCGAAACTCGATCACGCGATCCGTTGCCCCGTTTACCGTAAGCGTCTGAATAACCTTCAGAATCACGTCCTTTGCGTAAACGCGGCGCGGAAGCGAGCCGGCAACGTTCACGCGGATGGTCTTCGGCTCGCGGAAGGCGCAGACGCCTTTCAGGATACCCACCTCAAGATCGGTTGTGCCCACGCCCGCCGCGAACGCGCCGAACGCGCCGTGTGTGCAGGTGTGCGAGTCGCCCATTATCACCGTGCAGCCGGGCCGTATAAACCCCTGCTCCGGAAACAGCGCGTGGCAGACGCCGTTTTGGCCTATGTCGAAGAAATCCTTGATGCCGTGGCGGCGCGCCCAGTCTCGCAGAATTTTGGCCTGCATCGCGGTTTTGGTGTCCTTCGACGGAGTTACATGATCGACAACCGCCTTGATCTTCGACGGATCGAACACGCGATCCATGCCGCGCGCCACAAGATCGTTTATCGCTATCGGCGTGGTTATTTCGTGGCACATCACCACGTCAATGCCCAGCACCTTCGTGCCTGGAAAAGGCTCGTCCCTCAAATGCGAACGGAATATCTTTTCCGCTATTGTCAACGGTTTCATATTCGTACTTCCTTCCTGTTAAAGTGAAGCTTTAATTTATCACCCTGACCGCATTGTAATCAAACATGGCATTGGCCAGCCGCGCAAAATCGGCTATGGCAAGCCGTTCAGGGCGGATGTCTCGCGGAATTCCGGCGGATTCAAGCGCTTTCAAGACGGCATCGGGCGGCGCTATGGAGCGAAGACCGTTCGTGATGGTTTTGCGCCTGCTCGAAAACACGGCGCGAACAATGCGCATGAACAATTCCTCGTCGTGAACGGGAACCGGCGGAGATGGCAGCCTGTCCAGGCGAATGACAGCGGAATCGACCTTCGGCGGCGGGTGAAACGCCCCGGCTGGAATCGTCAGTATCATCGACGGCTGCATTCTCACGCCAACCGCAATCGTCAGCACGCCGTAATCCTTGCCGCCGGGAGAGGCCACGATGCGCTCGGCAACCTCCTTCTGGATCGTAAGCGTCATGGATTTCATGCGCGTGCCGGCTTCTATGAGCCGAAAGACAATCGGCGTTGTTATGTAGTAGGGAATGTTCGCGACAACCTTGAACTCATCCAGATCTTCATACCCGTATTTCATGCAGTCGGCATGAACAAGCTCAATGTTGGATTCGGCAGGAAGTTCCCTGGCCAGTTTGCCGCAGAGCTTCTCGTCAAGCTCGATGGCGATGACACGCCGGGCGCGTTCGGCAAGCATGCGCGTCATGCGGCCCAAACCCGGACCGATTTCCACAACCGTATCACCCGGCTCTATCGCGGCGACATCTACGATGCGGCCAAGGATGAACGGGTCCAGCAGGAAATGCTGGCCCAAGCGCTTACGGGGCATCTTCCGGCCGGGCAGGCGAAACAGCCAGCCTGTCGGCGAACATGCCCACAGCAACGGCAAAGAAAGTGGATTTGTTCCAAGACATTATATGGCGATAGTTTTCGAACACGATGCAGGTTGGCCCGCCCTTGTCTACAACCACAAGCGTGGACACCGGATCGTTCGCTGGAAGTTCAGAGCCATCGGCCAGCCGCAAGCCAAGCCTGCTCCACTCGGCGGATGTCTTCTTCGCGCCTTTTTTGCCATGCGCGTCGAAGCCGTCGGGAACAGTCACGATCCGGCCCCATGTCTCATCGCGGTTCCAGCCGAGCTTCGAGAGGTAGTTCGCCGCCGATGCGATAGCCTCCGCCGGATTGTCCCATATATCCAGCATTCCGTTATTGTCGTAGTCGAACCAGTAGCTCTTTATTGTCGATGGCATGAACTGCATCTGCCCCATAGCTCCGGCCCATGAGCTTCTCATGCTCTCCGGCCTCACATAGCCGCGGTCGATAAGGCGCATGACCTCCATAAGTTCCTTGCGAAAGAAAACGCTTCTTCGTCCGTCGTAGGCAAGCGTGGCAAGCGATGCGACAGCCGAAAAACTCCCCTTGTTGCTGCCGAGATTCGACTCTACCGCCCAAAGCGCGGCAAGAAAGTTGGGCTGCACACCAAACCGCGCGCCTAATTCATCGAACATGGCGCGATTTCCGGCAAGTTTTTCCGTCGCGGCACGAATGCGGGATTCCGGCATGATTCGGTCGCGGTATTCGGGAAATGTGAGTTTGAATTCGGCTTGGGAGCGGTCAAGGGTTATAACACGCGGGATCGGCTCGACCCCTTCGAATGCGGCGTCGAGCGTTTTGGCCGAGATGCCGTCGCGCATGGCGTCCGCGCGGAACGCCTTCAGCCACGAATCGAAAGACTCGCCATTTCGGCCGGCAGAGGCCGATGCGCATGATGATAAAGCCAAAACTTGAACAAGGGCTATCAGGAATATTAGAAAATGTTTGGATGTGTACCGGATTTGCATCGGGGATTATAACACGCCGGGTTTATCGCCGCCGCGTGTCGCAATACATTTGCATCAAAAAAACGAATTGGTGACTGTCAATAAAGTCTTTCGATCAACATTGAGCCGAACAGGCGGCAGTCTTGCTGCGGACTGCCGCCGTTTGGCGCGCCCTTTAGCAGGGATGCACCGAGGAACTGCCCACAACAGAGGGCTTCACATACTTGATCTTACGCACCTCATCACCTCCTCAATATAGAACTGCGTAGCGGCCCGTCACGCGGGTTCAAACCAACAATGAGGGTCCGGGCTTTCGAAATCGCCGGTTGCCGCGTAAGCCCGCGCGCTGCAACCACCAAGGCAGTCGGCGTAATGCTTGCATTTCAGACACTTCGCCTTCGGCTCCTTGTTCCTTAGTTTACCAAGCACGGCCGATCCGCGCCATATCGAATCGAAGTCGTCGCGCAGAAGATTCCCTATCGGCACGGGAATGAACCCGCACGGAGTTACATCGCCGTTTGCGCGGATGTTCAGCGACAGTTTTCCGCAGGTGCTTCCCTTCACAAGCGGAGATTCTGCCTCTGCTCCGTTTATCGTTGCGGTGATCGGATCGTCCATCGAAATACGGATGCCTCTTCGACCAGCCTTCACAGCCGTCGCCTTCGTGTAGAACGCCTTCCACTCCGGCGGCGAAAGATCCAGCTCGTCGCGGTTCGTCATGCCCATGCCGGCGCATTTGTAGTTGTGCAGAAAAATCTGCTCGACGCCGAACGATTCGGCAAGATCGACCAGCCGCTCGAACCCGTCCGCATTCACGCGGCATATGACAGACGACATCGTCACGCGAACGCCGTTTTCGCGCAGAAGCCGCACCGCGCCAACCGCCCGCTCGAAACTGCCCGGCATGTTGCGGAAGCCGTCATGAACCTCAGACCTGTGGCTGTCGATGCTCACGCCGACAGTCTCGAATCCGGCGGTTTTCGACGACGCGGCGCGCAATTCATCCATCAGCCAGCCGTTGGTGTTCATTGACACCTTGAAGCCAAGGCGGTTTGCGTATCCGGCAAGCTCGAACAGATCATTTCTGAGCAACGGCTCGCCGCCGCCGAAGTTGATAAACGCCACTTTTTTTGAGGCCAGCGTGTTCATAATCGACTTCACCTGATCGGTTGGAAGCTCGCCCCCGGCGTCCTCAACACGCGAATAGCAATGATTGCAGCCGAAATTGCACCGGAAGCTGAGCGTCCAGTTGACTATCAGCGGCGCCGAAAGCAGAAACGGAGTCACTCGGCAAGCCACCCCAGCCGCTTCATTTCCGCAATAAAATCGCGCACATCGGCGGCTATTTCGTACGGTTCGGCATCGAACACTTCGGACAGCTCAGCGGCAATCGCCTCAACCGTGCGTTCTCCGTCGCAGCGTTTCCATATCTCGGCGCCAAGCAGATTGAGCTGATGCATCACGCCCGCGCAGAGCAGAATCAGCACTCCCTCGCCGGAAGCGTCCTCGCCGCGTTCAAGCATGGCCATCGCGGCATCGCGAAGCTCGTCCTCCTCGCGCCAGATTATCGCCGGATTGCGGCGCGGCCTGTCGTTCATGCGTCCTCCGAAATCATCTCGTATTGAACCTTCACCTTCACCCGAAGCCGCGAGAACCTGAGCACCAGCAGCGACACCGCAAGCGACGCTACAGCCAGATACCATAGCACCTGATAGATTTTGTAAACGCCGTATTCGTCGGCTATCCAGCCGCCTATGGCCGTTGCGATCGAGCCGACGCCCATGAGCAGGAAAAAGTTCAGCCCGTAGCCAAGCCCGCGCGCGCCGCGCGACGTGTATTTGGCAACAAGCCCGTTCTGAACCGGCTGCCAGGCGTAAAATACCGTGTTGAAGGCAATCGCCCAGACGACCAGCGGCGTGTCGGCGGTGCGTCCGACAAACCACAATGTCGGAACCGCTATCGCGAAAATGATTATATGCCCGAACTCAGGACGTTTCAGATGCTCCACGAACATGCCGCCGGCCCACTGGCCGATCACTCCGGCAAAAAGCACCGCGCTTGTGAGCATTCCCGCATAGACCGCAGGGTTGTCGGAGACGGCAATGGCATTGACCTCGCTTGCAAAAAGCGCCGGGAAGAACGTAACCGAACCGCGATAGACCAGCCCGAAGAATACGCAACCCACATATAGAAGCACGAGCGAAACCGGAATAGCGCCGCCAGTTTCGCCGGTTTGCGCCGCGCCTGCAACCGGCGCAGCCGAGCGCCGTCCGCCGAATGACAGTACCATGTCGCCAAGAAGAGCCGGAGTATCGGCAAGACTGAAACGCTCCTCACCCGGCAGATTCATGCGCCAGACAACTAGCGCAAACAGAAATCCAGCCGCCGCGAAGGCGAAATACGCCATGCGCCAGCTTCCTGTGAGTTTCACGATGATTCCGGCGGCAAGCGGCGCTCCGGCAAGCCCCACATTACCGAGCACACCATGCAGCCCAAGCGCCTTGCCGGGCTTGGCAAGATGCTTTGTTACAAGCGAAAGCCCCGCCGGATGGTAAACACTGGCGAAAAAACCCATAAGCCCGAACGCGATCGCGAAAACCGCGATATGCGGCGACAGGCCGATCAGCGCCGCCGACACCGACATACCAAGCAGACTGAACACCAGCATCCGGTGCGAGCCGTGGCGGTCAACCATCAGCCCGGCGGGAATCGAACCGAATCCGAACAGAAAATACGCTATGTTCGCCGCCATTCCGAGCGCGAAGTAGCCCATCGACTGCTCGGAGGCAAGCACGATAAGCACGCCGGGGAATATCGTCATGAAGCCGTGGCAGAACATGTGCGAAAAACCGGCGGCGAAGGCTATCTTGCGGTAGGGTGAGGTCATGGGAATCGGGCTTGCAAGGGATATTTTATCAGGTTATTAACCGGCAACCGCGTACTCAACCGCTCTCGGATTTACCATGCGCCGGGAGGCATCCAGTATTTCCATGCCCACAACATTGCCGTCCTTGTCGAAGTCCAATATCACGCCGGGTTTTTCCTCGTCGCTTTCCTCAACAGGCGAATCACCCAAAATAATACGCATCACATCAACTTCAGGATCGTACGTTATTTTCATGGCTGCCTCCAGTATTTGCCGATTTCGCTTATTTCGCAAACGGTTAGAATCTTTACCGGATCAAGAGTGTCGTTCACTATCGCACGCACCAGATAATCTTTTCCTGTTTCCACGTCAATTATGGACTGAAACACTTTCTTGCTTCCATATTCCTCGACAATCTGCTGCGGATTTTCAGCACCAGTTTCACAACGTCAAAAGGAATCGCCCTGCGCTGCATTTCCTCACGCGCATGTCCGGATAATTCGAATCTCATGCGCTCATCTCGCCCCCGCCCCCTCTAACGGACGCCGCAGCAGCGGCTCGAATTTAACCGAGGCTATCTCCGGATCGCGGCGTTTGTCGAAGATCGTTTCGGCGATTTTGGCGGCGTTGACGTTCCCCCAGAAGTTGTCGCTCGCGTCGATGTCGGACGTCTGCATCTCGGCCAGCGCGATGTTGTACTCCTTGTTGTCATGAATATTGTTGAAGCTGACGCGGGTTCGCGGCACGTCGTAGAAATAGAGTCCCTTCACGTTTCCGGTTATCGTGTTGTAGCGGATCTGGGCGTCGGATGTTTCGTTTACCCAGATGCCGAAAAAACCGTTGTCGCTTATGTCGTTATACGCGATGACGGCGGATGCCCGACGCAGGTTTATTCCGCCCTTGTTGTTTCTGATCTTGTTGTTCAGAATAACCATGCGCGCCTCGCCGGAGTATGAACCGTCGGGCGCGTCCTCGCGCTTGAAGCTGATAGCCACGCCGTTTTTGGCGAATTCGTTGTTCGTGACCACCGACGTAGAGCTGTGTCCGTGAACGCCGTTATAGGCGCAGTAAATCTTGCAGTGCTGAATCACCGAATCGCGGCTGCCAAGCAGGTTTATCGCGCCCCAGTCGGCGGGCCGCGCATCGCGCATGTTCGAGGTGAAAACGATGTTCTTCTCAGGCGTTCCCTGCGCCACGATGCGCCCGTAAACGATGATCTCGGCCTCCGGATACCACGGCGAATCCGTGCCGAACATGTTGCCGGGGCTGTCCTTGTCGATGCGCTCGAACCTGACCACCGTGCCGGGAAGCACGGTAAGTGTCACTCCAACCGGCACAACAATATCGCCCTTGACGATGATCGTGCCAGCCCAGGTTGTATCAGCCGAAAGCGTCTGTTTATCCAGGACGAGCGACTTGTCGGCGGCGCATCCTAAAACTAACGCAGAAACTGCTGTAACAAACAACAGCAACATGCCCCGCCTCATGCCGCCCCGCCTTCCCGCTTCCGGAACGTCAAGCCGAGCGCCGCCATGAACACCAACCCGGCAAGCACCGCTATCTTGCCGTTGAACAGCACACCGGCGCTCGTTCCGCCCATCTGCCAGTTCTGCACGAACGCCGCGCCCGCAAGCATTCCCATAAGCGTAAAACCGGAATCGACGTTTCCGGAACCGGCCAGCACCATCTGCCGGAACGGACATCCGCCCGCAAGCACCGACCCCAGCCCCACCAGAAACAGTCCGGCGAAGCTCCAGCCGTAATCGAGGTGACTGCCCGGCTGATCCAGAAGTCCGGCGTTGAACTGCCCGGTCAGCATCGATACGGCCATCGCGGTCACGAACATCGACGCGATTCCCTGAAACATCGTGAAGTCGCGGGCGACCAATATATTGCCTATGCCGCCGGTCACGCAGAAATGCGACCTTTGGGCTATCGCGCCAATGGCCAGCCCGGCCGCAAGCGACATGGCAAGCGGCGCATGGCTTCCGCCCGCGCCCTTGCCGCTGTAACGGAGAAACGCTGGTTCGGCCAGCAACAGAAGAAGCAACATCGCGGCAAGCGCCGGAACCACATAACCGTTAGCCGCCGCCACGTTCGGCTGCGGGCCAAGCGAGAAACCCTTTTTGAAATATACGATGCCGGCAGCAACACCGGCAACCAGCCCGGCGACACCGGCAACAGCCGAAAGATCGCCCGCCGCAAGCCGCAGAATCATCTTTATCGGGCAGCCCATGAACACGGCGCAGCCGACGATAAGAAACACTCCGACAATGAACCGGATAATGGGCGACGATCCGCCCCTTGCCGCAAACTCGCCGGTGCGCCGCGCCATGGCGAACGCGCCGAGCACGAAGCCGATCAGCTCCGGCCGCAGATAATGCATCCGCTCGTTTCCGTGAAGCCCAAGCGCTCCGGCGCTGGTTTCCAGAAAGCACGAGATGCAGATGCCGGTGTTGGCCGGATTGCCGAAGTACGAAAGCGCCACGGCCAGCGCTCCGATCACCGCTCCGGCCAGTATGACCATGCGCCGAGCCCAAGCCTCGCGGCCCTCGGCCCACGACAGGCCTATCGAGCAGCAGGCGAAAAGCGGGGGGCTGGCGGCATCCTTTGTCAGCGCCCCGTTCATGCGCCCCTCACTGGCACGATCCGGCGATCATGCGCTTGAGGTAATACGCGGTTTTCAGTCCATCGCGCGCCTCGGCGTCGCCGCCGTTTTTCGCAACCCGCGCCTTGAATTCGCGTATCGCCTCGTTCGCCGCCACGTTGATCTTTTTGCCGATGAATAACGGCGAACGCTTGTCAACATAGTCCGGGTTCATATTCACCGCGTCGCGGTAGTACCCAACGGCTTCGCCGGTTTTCATGCGCCTCGACGCGATGTCGGCCAGAAGCGCGTAAGCCTGCGCGTCGGAGGAACCGGAGGCCAGAGCATCCCGAAGAATCTTTCCGGCGTCATCCAGCTTTTCGGCGTCTATCATCTTGATCACCGATGCGAAATCCGCCGGTGTCCGCCCCCGCCCGGCCGCAACCGGCGGCGCGGCTGTCGCACGGGCCTCCGGCTCATGCGCGGCGATCATCACAACAATTGCCGCAACAATTACGGCCGCCGACAAGATCATCGCGCGGTCGAAAAGATCGATTCGCCCCAACCGTCTCATATCACAACTTCTGATACGGCGGCATGTTGGCGCGTTTAGCCATCTCGCGCACCGTGTCGTATTCGGAATCGGCGATGTCAACATAGCCGTCAACACCGGCCGCCGACAGCACCTTTACCGTCTCGCCGTCGATGGTAACGGTGGTGTCGGCTTTCAGCCGCAAAAGCGCCGCCTCGACCTTATTGGCAAGCGCCTCGTCGGTACGTTGGGGCGCGCCCCATGTGCAGTATGGAATCGGCTCCGACTTGGCCACAACCGTGAAATCGTTCGGGTCGATCCTGCCGTCGATAGCCATCAGGTCGAAGTCGAGTTCCGGCGTGGCCCCGGCGTCGAATTTGCCGAACAGCACGCCGTAGATCACCTTCTCGTGCTTGAATGAGCCGGACGGAATGGAGTACGACGCCAGCATGGTTTCGGGATCGAACCTGTTGGCGAGCATAATATCGTACTGCGCAAGATACGAAAGCGGCCCAAGCATCGGGCCAAAGGCCATGGTTTTGTCCTTCAGATCGGCCACCGACGCGATGCCGGAACCATTGCGCGCGATTATCAGCCCGCGCGTCCTCTCGCCAAGCGGCCCGCGTTTTTCAGCCACCATCACCTCGACGCCCTGCCGCCGGTTTAAAATGATGTATAGCAGCGAATTGGTGTGGGTGAAATCAAGATGTTCGCGCTCAAGCGCCTTCTCGAAGTCGATGGTATCGACGGCCACCGTCTCGACCGGACGCCCGATCTCGCGTTCGATATACTTCGACAGCGGACGGAAGCGGCTAAGCGTTTCGTCCTTGCTGTTGCAGATCATGTAGCCGATGCGTATCGGCTTGCCCGAAACCGATCCACCCGGCTGCGGGGCATCCTGCTGTTTTCGGCATGAAGCCGTCGTCAAGACGATAAGTATCAGAACGGCGAAAATCGTTTTTTTCATTTTCCGCGCCGCATCGACGTGAGCCGCAGCCCTTCCATCGCGTCCCTGTTCGCGGCATCCTTCTCGAGCACCTTCCTGTACTCCCTTTCAGCCTCGTCTATTCTGCCCATCCTGTAATAAACCGCCGCAAGCCTGTTTCGTGTCTTGCAATCATCCGGCGTCATGCTGAGCACAATCTGATACTCCATAACCGCCGCCGAATCGGGAAGCGATTCGTCTTCCGGATGCGCCATTGCCGTGGACGCCGAGAACATCAGCGCAAACGCCGCAATCAGCACGCCCTCAATAGTTTTCATGCCATATGCCTGATAGATGTATACAGCGCATACGCGCCGATAGCCGTCACCAGCACCGCGCTTACAACCGCCATGCGGCGGCCAAGCGCGTCCAGGTCGAAGTAGCGGTTTGCAAACGCGGCGGTGTTCACAGCAACCAACCCAATCGCCACAAGCGCCGCCGCAAGGCCAAGACTGAAGACAATAACCAGCGACAGCCCCTTCGCCATCCGACCCGCCGATATGGCGGCCAGCAAAAGCGCGAACGCCGACGGACACGGCACAATTCCGCCTGAAACGCCCAAGGCCGCAAGTTGCCCCCATCCGGCCCGCTTGCCACGCTCCCAATGCCCGCGCTCTTCATCATGTGCATGTCCGTGTTCATGTCCGTGCCTGTGTCCGTGTTCATGCGTGTGACCATGCCCGTGCGCGCCGTGAAACACCCGCCTGTAGAGCATCCACATGCCAACGGCCAGAATGATGATGCTCGAAACCAGCCCAAGCCAGAGGTGGAGCGTCTTGTCATCGAAGTGTTGCGCGCCGATTTTTCCCGCAAGCGCAAGCAGAATAACGCTTATTGAATGCGTCAGCGCCACAACAAGCCCCAGAAAAACCGCGTCGATGTTGCGGCCCTTACTGCCGACCAGATAGGCGGCAACAACCGTTTTGCCATGCCCGGGCTCTATCGCGTGCGCCGCTCCAAGCACGAACGAAGCGGCATACAGACCCATGAATCCGCCGTCCATCAGTTCCTATACTCCCCGAAGGTTTTCAACGTGATCCTGATTCCTTCCATGAATTTGCCATCGTCGATTCTTACATGCCGCCCTTCGTCCAGCCTGCCGTAAGGCTCGTCCTGCGAAGGCATTCCCGGATAGCGAACCCTCGCGCCTATGAAATACTCTCCGCCGGCGGGCAGAAACAGCGTGAACGCGCCGGTTTCGTCCGTCCATGCCGAAACGAAATCGGGCGCGCTTTTCTTCTTCAGACCGCCCGTATAAGCGAAGGCATACGCGCCCGCAACCGGCTTTCCGTTTCGATCCTCCACAACGCCTTTCACGCCGGAATCGCCGCTCCGGATGGCTCGCGGATTGAAAAGCATCCTGCCGCCGAACGGCTTCATCGTGAAATCGATATTCGCCTCCGAACCATCGCTCACGGTTGTCCTCACTGCCGCTCCGGACACAAGATCGCCCTGTGCTATCGGGCCTGAGGTTGTGCCGCTTGCCCGCTTGCGCGCCACGGCAAAGTATTCTCCCGGCGGCAGCGCGACCATATAGCCGCCATCAGCCCTGGTTGCGTCAGACATGAAAGCCGCCGGGCCATGCGTTTTATCGCCGCCCCCGACATAAACATAAACATATCCGTCAGCCACCGGAGCGCCGGTTTCATCGTAAATTTTCCCGGACAAGTTTGCCGCAACCGCAAATCCGGCCATAAACATGAACACAATCGACAAAAACCGGACAACGCTCCAGCGCATCAGATCAGTTTTCTCAAGCGCAGGAAATCTCTTGCAACCCTGTCGGGCTTCTCGCCGCCATCAACATCTTTCGCCATTTTCTTCAAATCCGCCAGTTCAACCTTTCCGGAAAGCTTCTGCATCACGCGCGGAAGCGCAGGAAACTGGTTCAGAACTTCAAGCCTCATGACCGGAGCCGGTTCCGCCGAAACCGCCGCGCCTCTGGCTCCGCCCCACAGGCCGTCCGGGTTGCTGAACGAAAGCGGCTTCAGCCAGACCAGATTGAACCTTTTCCGATAACCGTCCTTGAGCGCCGAGAGAGCCTTTTCGTTGTCCTTTTCAGGCTTTTCGCCCAACACGTTCACCAGCGCGTTGCCGGTGTATTCAACCATGACGTCAACATCGCCCGCCTTCATGCCGTCCATTATCTCCGACGGCTTGTCGTAATAGCGTATTTTGACGGTCGTTCCGGTGCGCTCGTTTATCAAGGCCGAAAACAGGCCGGAAAGCACGGACGGTTCAGCGCCCTTGAGGCTGCCGATGTAGAGAATGCGCCCGACGCAGGCGTAATTCGGCGCAGCTAAACCGGTCAGGAAGATTGCCGCAATAATAAGGGTGAGCAGAAACCGTTTTCTATTTGACAGGTTCATCGTCATGCCTCTTTATTATCAAATTCCATTGATTTTACCACGCGGCGTTTTAAGAAAACCATATGCAATTCATAGGCCGTCACTCAGTTTGGTTGCCCGTTTCAACAAACGAGGCGCAGTTCTCACCCTGCCTATGTATGGCTCGCGCAAGCCGTCGAAAAATTTGCCGCCGGAAGAGTTTTTTTCGCCGCCGATCCACCAGTTGCCGGCCGCATCGACGTCTTCCGTCTGGGCATCGCCAAGCTTTATGTCGTACTCGATATTCCCGATGAAATCATTCCCGCGAATCCGCGTTTCACCGCAGCCCTCCCGGCAGAATACAGCCGTGCGGTTTCCGGTAAACAGATTTTCCGTAACAATCGGCGATGAATGAAACAGCCTTATTCCTATCTCGTTTCTTATAAAACTGTTTTTGCTAATCCGCACCGGCCCGCTTCGCATTCTCGCGCCGCCGAAGTTATCCTCGAAACGGCAACCGACAATATCGGCATTCGTGTAATGCAGGTGAAGCCCCCACGATGCATGACGAAATTCCGCGCGCGAAAAGACAGAAGCGCCCGCATGATCCAGCGAAATTTCACCCCACGACGAAGCCCGCGCATCCGGTTCAAGCGAATCAAACACCGCATCGGCGGCGACAATGCGTCCTCCGGACTTAACCGATATTCCGGCATCCCCCGCGCCGTCGCCGTCATAATCCCTGAACGCAAACCGAACCCTTGTTCCCGGTTCGATCGCAAGCGCCGCGCCATCGCGCAGATTGACCACGCCGTGAATCTCCACATCGCCCCGCCAGCGCGTATCAACCGTGATCGCGGCGTTTCCGAGTGTCAGCGCGCCGTGCCGTCCGCGCGAGCGCGGATCGACAATCACCCTGCCCGCCTTCGCGTCGTCGGCGTGATCGAAAATAAGCCTCTCCATATCCGGCGAGTCGCCAAACCAGTTGTTAGCGGCGAAAACATCGCTGCCCCCCCTGTTTCCGATGGCATACCGCCCGTTGCCGTGAATGTCGCTTTCCGACACATATCCGTTCAGCGAATCAACCGACACGCCGTTCATGCCGTTTCCAATCATACGCGCCCCGCGCACGGCAAGCCGCGAACGCTGAACCTTCATGCCGTTCTCCTCGTTGAACGCAAACAGATCGCCCGTCATTTCGCCGTCTTCGGCCTCCATCACCAACACGCCGCGCCGGTTGTCGGAAATACGGTTGCCGGACGATCTCACCCGGCATTCGCGCAGGCGCAGGCTGTCGATGAACGCGCCGGTTATCCGGTTGCCGTGAAGCTCCAGTTCGGTTCTGAATATGTTCGCGCCGACGTATCCGCCGTGGATTACATTGCCTGTCATCGACACCTTCGAGTCGCGAAACCGGCATCCGCTCAGATTGCCGGTCATCAGATTGCCGCGAAGCGTCACGGTGGACTCCTGAAACTGCACGGCGCGCATGTTGTCGCGGAATATGTTGCGGTTGGCCTCCAGTATCGAAAAATGCGAATGCAGTCCGCGATAGGCGTACTCGACAATGCAGTATTCAACGATATTGGGCGTGGAATCGCTTGCCATCATATTAATAGCGCCCCAGTCGCCCATGCGCTTCGTCTTCTCCGCGGAGGTGAAAACAATCGGCGCGTCCGGCGTTCCCTTTGCCAGAAGCGTTCCGCTGATGAAGATCTCGTTCTCGCCGATGCCGTCGGCGTTTGAATCGAACTTCGTGAACTCGACCTGCGTTCCCGGCAGGATGGTAAGCTTCACGCCTGCCGGAACGCGCACGACGCCGTCTATCAGAATCCTGCCGCTCCAGACCGTGTCGCCCATGATTGTCGTGCTGTGGATAATCTCCGGATCGATGCCCGAAGCCTGACGCTTTCCCGCGCCAAAGGGAACCGGAACAGATTTCGAAGCCGCCGGAAGCTCGAATTTCCTTGTTTCAGGGCCGGTTATCGCGTTTGCCTCAAGCACCGGATCCGCGCCCCTTCCAATATAGACCGATTCATCGGTGTTGCCGCCGATGGTGTTGCCGTATAATCGCGGCCTTGCGCCATCCAGAGCCATAACGCCGATTGCATTTCCGGTAATGTTCGACTTGCCGATAACCGGCTTGGAGAATTCGCCCTGGCTGATCACGCCGTAACTGTTTTTCGTTATTGTCGCGCCGTCGATAGTTGGCGACGACTGAATTGCGTAAACGCCGGTTTCGGCATGTTCAATCCTGCAATGCCGCAAACCGGCCGCGCCACGGTCAACGATAATTCCGGCCCAATGCTCTTTTCCCGCCGAATCGGAATCCGGCAGAAACGCTATCTGCTTTTCGGCTGTGCCATCGGCAACCAGCCTGCCGCGCACAAGAAGCTCGGTGAACGACGAAAGATACTCCGGATCGGTCTTGGTGCTCTCGCTCTTTTTCACGCGCACCGTGGTTCCCGGCTCGATCGTGAGCGTGACGCCTTCAACCACAAGCACGTCGCCTGTCATCACGATCACGCCGCTCCAAACAGTGTCGGCGGTTATCGCGCCGACCGCCTCGACAGTCTCCGAAGCCGAAGCCGGCAACGGGAAAAGCATCAACGCGCATAAAAGCGCGAATGTTACACGTCTCGCCATTGCTTTCAGACTTCCAGAACCTTCGTGCTCTCCTCACCAAACTGGCTGATAACCCGCACAGCGATTTTCTGCCCCTTCTTGCTAACCTCAACAGGGTGCGACACATGACCATACACCCGGTCAAAGGCTTCATCGTCAATCTCGATCTTCAAAGTTTTTTCTGCACTGGCTTTGGTGCTCTGCTTGGCCATGTCTGAAAGGCCCTTCTGCCATTTCTTGAATTCGTCCTTGTCACCGCCGCAGAAGAAGACCTGCCTTACGATGAAATTTGAACCGTCGTAGTCGTCGTCAACCATCCAATAGGCGATATCATTGATGTTCCGGGGATTCACCACGTCCTTGATGGGGTCGTAAATGTCGAGGCCCTGGATTTCGAGTTGTACGGCGTTGCCGGTCTTGTGAATCTTGATATCCGGCTCGCCTATGGTGACGAATGAAGCGGCCTTTTTATCTTTTTTCAAAAGGCCGTCTTGCATCAGGTCGTCATGCATCCGAACCTTGGTAACTTCAAAATTGCCAAGGGAAGTTGTGATGCTCTCGTTGCTGATATTACTTTCAAAAGAGAAACCAAGAATAATGAGCCAATCAGCGTCACCACGGGTGCGGCACTCCTTGACGGCTTCATTGACTGCCTGCTTGCTGACAGTGCCGAATTTGGGGCCGATGTGGAAGTAGGCTTTCTTTTCGCCGACTGCGGCGTTATAAAACCCTTCGGCATGGAGATAGCCGCTGGACAGGCGTTCAACGCGGATGAACACGGCTTGTTCATTGCGGATTCCGTTTTTAACCCCGGCTGACTTCAAATGTTCGAAGATTCTTTCTTCGAACTGCCCCATGTTTTCAGAATCGGATTCTTCAAGGGATTCCGGCGCTACCGGTTCAAAGTTCTGTAGAGTTTCTACCGTGAAGGGGCCTGCTACGCGAAGTTTTTTCTTGTCCTCGGTTGGCTGGTCGTAAAGGGTTTCTTCGTCTGCCGGTTCGTCGTTGGCCAATGATTTAAGGGTAATGTGGGGAACTGTCTTGTAGATGAACCCTTGCCGGATATCACCGCCTGCTTCGTCGTACAGCTTGTAATAGGGGAAGTTGGCTGTCATGAGACGGGTCTTGGCGATATTCAGGGCAATGCGGGATGTATCAATGGTAATCCAGCGTCTGCCCCATTGTTCAGCAACATAGGCGGTGGTGCCGCTGCCGCAGGTCGGGTCAAGAACCAAGTCGCCGGGGTCGGTGGTCATGAGAAAGGAACGCTCAATTACGGATAGCGCAGTCTGGACAACATAATCAAGTTTAGTGCCAATCTGCATCGACCCCCAGCGGTCATCAATAGGAAGAACAGGGAAGTCGTTTAGGAATCTTTTATATCGGAGCCTTGACCCCTCAATAACAATTCGTCCTTTCGATACTAGCCTTTCCATTCCTAGCAGCGTCGTTTTCCAATGGCTTCCTTTCGCGCAAGGATAGTCTTTTCCTTTGAAATTAAAGGAAAAGCTGCCACCATCGGATTCTCCATCACTGAACAGGCTCGTTGGTCTGAACCTTTCGCCTTCAGGTGAAACAATGTCACCTCTAACTTCTGCTGCTGTTAAACGGCGTTCAGTTCCATCAGTAAGTTGAATGTGGTCATACCGGTCAAGTGCAGAATCACCTTGTTTTCTGGAGCGGTAAAGCTGGCGGTACTTTACGTTTGATTTGTCTTTTGCATACCAAAGCAAATAGTCAACAGTTGTTCCCAATAAAGTACCTGCGAGGCTTCCTGTTTTCTGAAACGTAACCTGTGAACAAAAGTTTTCACTACCCAAAACCTCGTCCATGACGTTCCTGACAAGATGCACATTTTCATCGGAAATCTGCACAAAACAGGAACCTGATTCAGTCAACAACTCCTTGGCCACCAATAACCTGTCACGGAGATATGACAGATAGGAATGGATACCGAGTTCCCATGTATCACGAAATGCCTTTATCTGCTCCGGCTCGCCGGTCAAATGCTCGTCGTTGCCGTCCTTCACTTCCCGGTCGTTCAATTTCATCTGCCAGTTGCTGCCGTACTTGATTCCGTACGGCGGGTCAAAATAGACGCATTGGACCTTGCCGGCCATTCCCTCACGTTCCAGAAGCGACGTCATTACAAGCAGGCTGTCCCCCTGGATAATCCGGTTGCTCCATCCGTCCTGATGGTCGTAATACGTGGCGGGCTTCTCCAGTTCGTCAACATCAAGAGCATTGCCGAACAGGTCGTTCATGTCGAACAAAGACCGTTGCGCCGATTCGATCTCTCTAGCGGTGTAGAGCCGGTTTATCAGGATTTCAGGCGAAATGTGCTCATGACGGTACAAGCTTCGTATATCGACCTTCAACAACTCTTCCCGGTCGTCGTTGCCGTATTTATTCAGCCAGAAAAGCTCCGGGTCATTGCCGCGGTGGGTAACCGGATTCAGCGGGTATTCGGTCGCTTTCTTCCCCTGGACAGCTGGGCTTGCGTCCTCGAAACCGGCTTCTTCGCGGGAAGGAATATGGGCGCGTGTGGCCTCTTTGTGCTTTATGGAATCAATATCCGGCATGGGTGGCCTCTCTTGAATTATTTTCCTGTTTCCTCAAGCTGCTTTTTCAGTTCTTCCTTGCTCGGCAAATAGAGTTGGTACTTCTGGGCAAAAATCTGGTCGTTGCCTTCCGGCAGGGTGATTTCAACAAGCGCCTTGTTCTTATCCTTGCACAAGATGATGCCAATGGTCTTGTTCTCTTCTTCAGACCGCACATAGCGGTCGTAATAGTTCACATACATCTGCATCTGCCCCAAATCCTGGTGCTTCAGCTTGCCGATTTTCAAATCAATCAGGACAAAACATTTCAGCAATCGGTTGTAAAAGACCAAATCAACGAAAAAGTGGTCTTCGTTGAAAGTGAACCGTACCTGTCTGCCGGAAAAAAGAAAGCCTTTCCCAAGCTCCAACAAGAAATGCTCTATCTTATCGATAATCGCGGCTTCAAGGTCGCTTTCAGAATAGCTGCTGTCCTCCTTCAATCCCAAAAACTCAAGAACGTATGGTTCTTTGATTGCGTCCTTTGGCGCGACCATGATATGGCCTTTTTCGCTGAGTTCCCTGACTTTCTCCTTATCCCGGCTCAAGGCAAGGCGTTCATACAGTGACGTGTTGAATTGCCGTTCAAGCTCCCGTACCGGCCACCCCTGACTGGCTGCTTCAATCTCGTAGAACTGCCTTTCTTCAATGTTTTCGATGCGAAGCAGCAACAGGTAGTGTGACCAGCTGAGGGGGAAGGTCGCCGGAGAAATCCGAGACGCTGTCTCTGATTTCGCAGACACTGTCTGCGAAATTTGGCCGGAATAGCAAAGGTAAAAATTCCGCATATTTTCAAGATTTCTCGCTGAGAATCCCTTGCCAAATTCAATGGTAAGCTCACGGCTAAGTTTTTTCAGGGTTTCCCTGGCGTACTCCGCACGGGCTTTACCGTGTTGTTCATCCTCGACAATCATTCTGCCGATTTCAAAATATGTCAGCACCATGGCCGTGTTGATATTCCTGACAACGGCTTTACGGGCTTCATGGAGAAGTGATTTTATCCCTTCAAATAGTGTCCGGTCTGTTTGGATTGTCGGATGCTTGGGCATGGTCACATCCCCTCAATGGCGGCAATCAATTCATTCTTAATATCGCGTATGTCGTTGGCGATCTCCACAAAGCGCCATTCATCATATTCGTACCGCTCCCGTACCGCGTTGACAGCCGGTAGCCAGCGGGTCTGCACGTAGTCCTTTTTCATGGCTTTGTCTTTGTTCATACCGGTGATTTCGATAATCAGATTGCAAGTTTTCTTTTCCCTAGTTTTGCAGACTGCTATGAAATCGGGGAAATATGGCCGGTCTTTCCCTTCGGCAACATAGGGAATAGTGAAACCAAGAAAACTGTTCTTCACGTAGCTCTGCACCTGCGGCAAATCTTCAAGAGCCTTGGCCGCGATCTGCTCCCATTTGCCGGTATCGCCAACAACGTAGTTAACGTGGCTTTTCCTTGTGGCATAAAGCGTTTCAGCCGGTCTCGATGTGTTTCCGCTAACGTATTTCGTGCTGCCGAACCTGTTGTAATGGTTAAAAATGGGAAACACCCTGTCGGTCTTGGCGCTTTCCGCCCGGATGCAGCTTGCGATGTGCTCGCATATCCTGATGGAGTCCTCAAAATAGAGCAGCTTTCGGTATTCCTGATCGGTTATCGCCAACAGCTTGACCTTGTTGAAATACCAGAATTCGACAATATTCTTGAGTTTATTGAACTTCTGGAACTGCGGATTGCCGTCTTCGTCGGCATAATGACGCCTGATCAGTTCTTTCGTTATGAGATATATAATCTCTTGGTCACGTTTTTCCTTAACCGATTCAACCGTCAGTTCCTTCTCTTCCGGTGAAAACGGACTTGCCAGTATGGTTGTGAGCGGGAATCTGGAACCGTCAAACTCGAAATCCGCCACGGATGTGAAATCCGCCTTGATATCGCCATCCAAAGACTCGATCCTGTATCCGGAAAGATTCGGGAAGGTGATTTCAAATAGCTCTTCACGCTCAGGCAATGCGAATATTCGCGTGTAATCCGGAATTGGCGGCGGCTCGGTAGTGCCGCCTTTGAACATCTTGAACGGCACACCGATGATATGCGCATACTCAGGCGGAAACTTGCCGTCCTTGCCGAGATAATAATTCTGACGGCGCAAGGCACGGCCGGCCACCTGCTCGCAAAGAAGCTGCGAACCGAACGCCCGCAAACCCATAATATGCGTAACGGTGTTCGCATCCCAGCCCTCAGTCAGCATCGAAACAGAGACGACACATCGTATATGCGAGCCAAGACACCCTTTTTTGCCAACGGTATTGACAACCTCGCGGAGAATGTCAGCGTCTGTTATCTGCTCAACCGATTTTTCCGGATGGGTAACGCGGTATTCCCGCTTGAACGCTTCTATTTCCGGAGCGAATATTTTTTTGAAATCATCGTTCACCTGATCGCTGTTTTCAAGCGCATCCGAGTCAATTAGCAAAGTCCGAGGTTTTCGAAGCGGTCTTTTGGTTGCCGCATCGAAATTTGAGAACAGCTCATACATACCTGGGATGGTATCAACCGGCTTGCCGTCGCCGTCGGTCAGTTCGTACCCGGCGATGAATTTATATATCTCCTTTGATACGGACGTGTTGTTGCAAACCACTATGAACACTGGCGGGTTGTCGAAAAGGTTTTCAATGCGCTTGTATTCCTTCTCGTAATGCTCGTAAAACTGTCTCAGCGCCGACTTGACCATTGGCGGAAGCTTCGGCGGCTGCTCACACATCTTCTTGCCGGAATCCCGCGCATCCTTTTTTTGGCGCTCCTGCCCTTTCTTCGGCAGACTATCCTTAACGTGGTCATACAGATTGCGAAGCACAGGCATTGTCAGTTCCTGTGAATCGTCCGATTCAGGCAGAAACGGAATCTTGACCAGACCCGACTCGATGGCCTCGATCAGGCCAAAGTCGGACACAACCCAAGGGAACAAGGAATATGCCTGATGGCCGGAACCGCTCAGGTAGTATGGCGTGGCGGAAAGGTCGTAAACCGACGAAACCTTGAATTTCTTCGCAATCTCGGCAAGCCCGGTGTGCCAGACAGCGGCGCGGGCGTTCTCCTCCTTGCTGTTGTCATCGTCAGCGGACTTCCCCTTTACCTTTGGATAGTAGCAATGATGGCCCTCGTCGTTCAGAACAAGCAAGCGGGAATCTGCCTTGAACTTGCCGAGAACCCGCTTGATTACTTGTTTGTAGTCCTCTTTGGCTTCCGTCTTTTTCCCCAGTGAATCCAGCTTTCCGTCAAACGGACTGCGCTTGTTCCCCTGAAGAGTACGTGGCTCAAACCCGTGATAATTGGTTATCTTTATTCGAGCATTCAGCCCGTCGAGCGCCATCTCCAGCTTGCCCGGCACCAGATGCCGAAGATGATAGTAATCCTGACGGTTTACCGCATCCGAATAAAGCACCCCCAGACGGTCTTTGATTGTTATGCCGGGGGCAACAACCAGAAAGTAATCTGCAAAGCGCGTATCGTTCCGGTATTCACGGCGGTTGAAGTAGTGATACAGTATCAGCGCGGCCATTACAACGGTTTTGCCAGTGCCGGTTGCCATCTTGAAGGCAATGCGCGGAAGACTGAAACTATCGTTTCCTCCGGACTCTTGAGCCTCACTAAGTTTGTTTAGTATGTATTGGCCCGCGTTTGACCTAGCGGCAGCCTCGTTTAGCCATACCGCCGTCTCGATTGCCTCCCTCTGGGCAAAAAACAGTTGTTTATCGCTTTTCCTGTCCGGATTATTGAACCAGAAATCCAGCAACTCCCTTGTGACTCGCGTTGTATACGGCCAAGATTCATCGCGCCACCGGCCGGTTTCCTGCCTGAGCAGATTAATCAGATGAGAGCCGAATTGCTCACGAAAGTCGTTAACCTCGAACAAACTCTGTTGCGGGCCTTGAACAACAGGAAGCCCCTGGATATCTGGAACGAATATGCGTCGGCCAACTCTAACATCCGCATAGTTCAGGCTCCCGTCCGGATCTGTTGCATAATGATGCCTCGGCTCCTCATATGGATTGTTCAGAATCGGATTATCAACAACGTCATCTGTTTTTTTCATTCACCGAATCCCCTATTCCGCTCCCAAGCCTGTGTTCTTACGCGCATCGGCGTTACATTGCAATGCTATGGCACAGAGCAATGCTATGGCCTAGGATTTCAGCCCCCCGAATTTTTAATTGTACCAGATGTTGCCGCGGGTGTTGTTGCCGATTCTACGCCATCACGCCGTCTCCTCCTGTGAAGCACCTCGGAAAGCCTCAGCACAACACCTATCGACAACACGCCGAAAGCAGCGTAAACCATCGGCTTCCACCGGTCTTCCACAATCTGGATTCCGGCATACGGAGCGCCGAATTTGTCAATATCCGTGTTTGTGTGGTAATAGCCGCGCCCGCCCCATGAAAACGGCTGATTCACGCCGCTTGCTCCGCCGGCTACAACTTCGCCGTCCTTGACGATCTCGATATTCACCGACGCCGACTTGAGGCGCGGCGTCTGGAACGCAACAAGCCGAAAAGAAAGCGGCGAACCGGGAAGAGGCGCATCGCCGGAACGCGAAACCACTATTTCATCAACCAACGCATCGCCCTTGTAAACATCGAGATTGAGCGAAACCGCAAGCGGATCGATACTGACCGCAGTAATTCTGTAACCGCCGGACTCGAAACTCCTGCCGGTTTCGATCTCGAACAGCCCGGACTTCTCGCCGCCCGAAAGGACGCCGACTTTCACTCTCGACGGATAGTTGCGATGTTCGATTGCGGCCATGCGTATTTCATGATCCAGATCGGTTTCACGCTCCATCTTCCAGTCGTATGCCCTGGCAACCGAATCGCCCAGATGGATGTTAACCGTCATAACGCGCCGTGTCGTCGAAAGAAACCCGGCGGCAATAAGCAGAATGATTCCCACATGAATAACGAGCGCGGACAGACGGATTCCGCGCCTGCGCCTGAAAACGCATACCGCCACATTCACGCAAAGCGCGACAACCAGCGCGGCGTAAAGCGGCGCGAGCACAACGCCCGCGCGTTCCCGCAGCGTGCCTGGGATGGACAGAAGCGCAAGCGCGGCAAGAAGCGCGGCCGTGAGCCGGAGGGATGAAAACCGCTCGTATGCCTTGTCAAGCAAGAGTAACCGAACCGCCTGCCCTATTTCCCCCCCTGCGGCTTATTGGGCGCGCCTCCCTTCTGCTTACCGGAAGCGCCCTCCATCACTGCCCGTCGCTCCGGCCCGACAGGCGGAAGCTTTTTCACTATGATGTCCGTATTTCTTGTCACCATATGCTCCTTCACCTTCACGGGAGTTGGAGTTTCGCCGCCGTACACACCTATCAACTCGCCTTCAACCATCGGCCCGCCGCCGTATTCCGCCCGGACACGCAGATAGAATGTGCCTGCGCCGCCGGTTCTGAGCAGATACGATCCGTCAGGCATCGATCTTTCGGAAACATATACGGGAATCCCGGTCATTTCAATGTTCGGATACGCAAGCACAACCACCACCCCGACAGGTTTATTATCCGTGTCCAGTACTTTTCCGGCGATTCCGGTTGCAAGGTCTGTGGGATCATCAAAAGTGGTGGGGGCCGGACGGTATTCATGCGCCTGCGAAAGCGTGCCGGCATCCACTGTTTTGCCGGCGTCAATCGTGTATTTAACGGCCTTCAGCTCCATATCGCGGCTTACGATTACCATGTCGCCGGTTCGCGGCGGGCCAATCTCCGGCCCGTTTGTGCGTCGCACTATCAAGCCGAGATAATAGACGCCGGGGGGCGCAGCGATGCTGAACGAGCCGTCCGGTTTCAGCATATCGATCATTTCAGGCACACGCAGATAACGAAGCGGATCGGGAGCCGGACCGGAATTCGTATCGAACAGATACACGCCGCCGCTGATCGACTCCTGCTTCTCGCTCAACTGCACGCGGCCGGTTATGGTTCCGTAGCCGAATTCGGCGAAAACAGCACCCGCCGCTAATGCAATAACCAACAACTGCATACAGAACAATGCGATAACATTACGGATTTTCATGTGGCTGCACCTCTTTCCGCGCGCTGTCGGACGCGCCTGACTTGTTGACCGAGCCGTGACGGACTCCGGCATCAGCGGCCGGGCATTCGAGAAATGGACTGTATAGCGCCGAGCCGAGCGAATCATCACGGTTATTATCGAATATTCCGCCTTCCATATCGATCGGGCGTGCCGAACCCCACCAGTTCCCGGAAACCTCCAGATTCCACGACTGCCGCTCCCCAAGGTTCAGATTGTACCAGAGATTGTCATGGATATTGTTGCCGCGAATGCCCAATTTGCCGGTGTTCCACGGGCGGCCCCCGCGTTCCGGCTCGAAGAAATCCGTGATGTTCTGCCCGGACGGAGCCAGAAACATGCCGATACGGTTCCGGACAACATTATTGCGGCTGATAGCCACAGGCCCTTCCATGCGCGTAAAGCGTATGCCGATGTCATTATGCCGAAATTCGCTGTTTTCGATCTCAAGGCGCGCGCGGCCAAAGCGCATTCCCTCGTTATTGTCGTGAAACATGCTGTCGGAGACGGCAACGGTTGAGAAGTGTACCTGCAATCCGGTGAACGCGCCCGAAAATTCGCAATAACGGATGACATTGCGCCGCGGCGATGTGAAGATCATCACATATGACCAGTCTTTCGGCGCGGGAGATGCCTCGGCTGACAAAAAACGGATCACGCGGTCTGGAAGGCCTATGGCGTTGATTCCGCCCAGAACCCTGAGTTCCGAATCGCCGACACCGTCGCCGTTGAGGTCGATCTTCTCGAAGCGCACGGTAGTGCCGGGTTCTATCGTGAGAGTGGCCGCGCGGGCGACCACCACAACGCCGCGCACAGTTACCTCGCCGGACCAAACCGTGTTGCCCGAAAGCACCGTGTCGCCATAAGACGCGGCCGACGACTCGCACTCCGCGGCAAGCAACAGGAGCGCGGCAAACAGAACAGGCAAAAGCCGTATCATGGCGAGTTGACTGGCGGCATCACAGGGGCTGCATGAATGTCGATTTCCGTTAATTCGCTGCCTTCAGCAACATCAACGGAATGATTGGCGGCGCCCTCGAACAGCCCGAAAAGCTCGCCGGTATCGGGAGCCTCGCCGGATTTCTGCCTTGCAACCATATAGTACATTCCCGGCTTGTCAAGCCCGATCCTGTATCGCCCGTCCGCATCGGTTATAGCCATGTTTGGCGTTTTAGTCCGTATGATATGAATCTGGAACAGCCTGTCTCGTCCGGCGTCGTAGGCGGTAACAAATGCGCCGCTTAAAGGATTCCCATGCATATCCGTCACGCGTCCGCTGATCGACAGGGCACGCGGGGGGACAGCCCCTGACGCAATACGCCCGGATTCCGACGGGCCGCGCCCGAAGTCGCGCATCCTGACGCCACCAGTGGAAACGACCTTGTTTCCGCGTACCCGCCGCTCAGGAGGCAGAATCGAGGGATCATCAAGAAACGCGTACAGATCGTCCTTCGGATAACATTCAATATCCATCGAACAGGATTTGCCCGGCTGTATCTCAACCGGGTTTCCACCGAACCTGCAATACAGATCGCCCTTTTCAAGCGGCCTCATCTGCTCGCTGCCGTTTCTGCGCCGTGCCACAACCGCATATGATCCGGGCGACAGATCGAAACGGAAACCGCCCTGCCGGTCCAACGTGGTGGTAAGCAGCCCCATTCCGCGAAAATACCCGTCGCTGGCCGGATATACGGAAACACGACCTCCGGATACCGGAGTACCCTTGAACATGACGCGCCCGGACACACCCTCGCGCCCATCCACGCAAACAGAATCGGTTGCTGGCAACGCCATCAGGGGAATCCATACGGGGGCATCGGATACAGTCACAGGATTCGCGCCATGATATGCGACATGCTTCCGGTTATTTACAAGTCCGCCGGCAGTGAAATAATACGAGCCTGACGGAAGGTTGAAACGGAACTCGCCAGGCTTGTCGCCGCCTGCCCCCCTGAATCCGCCTGTTCCCGACAGGAAAGACTGATAATCCGGATAAGCTTCCACAACGGCGTTTTGCATCGGCCCGCTGGTTGAAAAAATGATTCCTTCGACCAATCCGCAGAGCGCGACCGAAGGAATCAGCAGGGGGAGAAGAAATAATGCGATGAGCAACACGACAAATAATAACTTATTTCATTTCAAACGTTTAACAACCCCTCCCAAACCCTCACCCCAATTAAGGGTGTGGGAGGGGCTGCGCAACTATTGATTGAAAAATGGAATCAGGGCGCGCATGTGCCGTCTCCGGAGACATATGCTGGCGTTGTCAACACCGCATCCGCGCTGTACTGCGAGGTATCCGTGCCGCGATATGAGCGAACGCGGTAGCTGTACGCCTTGCCGGGTTCAATCGACATGGTATCCGTAAACGTGGTCACACCAGGCCCCAAAACCGCAATCTGCTTGTAGCGTCCGTTCCACAGCTTCACTTCAAGCTGGAAACCATCCTCGTCGGATGCGTTATCCGTCCAGTTCAACCGGATCATCCGTGAATTGAGCGATATCGCGGTCAAGCCTGACGGGCCTTCAGGCCTTGTCCGGTTGCATTGCGTTTCGGTATAGAGAAGCGGCCACGCGCAAGACGCGCTCTTGTACGAGCGAATCCTGTAGCAGTAGGTGGTGGAAGCCTGCAATCCGGAATCGGAGTAATGGCCGGTGGACGAAGCCAGTTTAAAATCGTCAACCCTTGCGGTAAGGGTTACAGCCGCCGTGCGCTGGGCATACTGCGCAATCTCCACAACCGTCGGCTCGCCGGCAGTCGAGGTTTGTGTATGCGTCAGCATCAGCGTCCATGCGCTGCCGTTCCATCTATATGCGGACAACCTTCCGGCAGCCCTTGTGATGCGAAGCTTGCCGCTCGTGTCGGTAGTCGCGGTCGACTGGCTTTCCGTTGCGCCGTTAATCCGCGCGTAAGCGGAGTAATTTCCGGCTGTTCCGGTGTAATTGCGGTCGATATATATGTAATCCGAAAGAGCCGGGCCGCTCGCATCCGGATCGGCAAAAGTAATGTTCAGGCGTGCGTAAACATTGCTCTGGGCGACAGAAATCTCGCCGTTTGGCAGAGTGAAGCTTATCTGCATGTCGAAATCGCCGCTGCCGACGGCTGACGGATTCGCAAGATATATCTTCGATACGTTCCAGCTGGAACTCACGCCGGTTACGGTTGTATACAACTGAACCATGCCGCCGGTTACAGTTATGCGTGATGTTCCGCTGGAATCGGTCACATCGATCGGAGCCGTAGTATCCGAACTGGAAGCAAGCACGCCGGACTGGCTCCATGACGCGGAATCTATGGCCGTGTCGAATGCGTCGATGTTCACCATCGGTGAAATGTTTGCTATTTCAGCGAAGCTGGAGCATCCGTCGCCAGAGCATCGCTCGACCTTGAACCCTGTTTCGTCGATATTCTCATCCTTCCATTGCAGATCGATCTGTTTGGTGGACAGCGCATCGTCAATCTTCTCCACTATGGAAAGGTCATGAGGCGAGAAAGCCGTGAGTGTTGTGGCGGTTGCCGCTGTGCCGTATGGAGATTGCCATTCACCGCTCTTCACGGCACGCACACGATAGCTGTACTGAGTGGCCTGACAGACAGTCGTGTCGCTGTAAGTGGTCGCATTGGCGGCTGCGGTGTAAATAAGCGCGTAATCGGAACATCCGCTGCCGGCGCATCGCTCGATCTCAAATCCGGTCTCTGTTGCGCTGGTGTCTGTCCAGGCAAGGTCTATTCTCGTGGTATTGACGGCGGTTGCCGCAATGGCCGCCGGAGCGGCTACGTTAGTTGTGCCTGTCACGTTGCCGGTGTATCCCGAGGTCCAGCCGAATGTCGCGGTTTTGTACGCGCGAACCCGATAGCAATACGTTGTGGCATAAGTCAGCCCGGTATTGGGATAGGTGGTCACGTTGGCCGCGACAGTGGCGATTTCGGTAAATCCGTTGCAGGACGCATCGCCACGCTCTATCCTGAATCCCGTTTCATCAACAGAATTGTCGGTCCATGACAGGTTAAGCTGAACCTCCGAAGCCCATGTCACGGCAAGACCGGAAGGCGCAACCGGAGTTAGAGTTGTAACATCGGCAAGAACATTGCTGTATCCGGAATTCCAGGGGAATGTGCTGCTGACCGCCCGCACCCGATAGCTGTAAACAGTGGAGGGCGAAACTGCCGTGTCGCAGTAAGTTGAAGCATTCGCGCCGTTGGTGGCAAGCAACGCAAAATCGCTGCAACCCGTTCCAGAACAACGCTCGATCTGGAAACCGGTTTCAGACGTTGTCGTATCGGCCCACGAAAGACATGCCTGCGTGGTGTTCACGCTTGTCGAGGCCAGACTTGTCGGCGCTGGAACCTCCGCTACGGTCGCCTCGGCGCTTCCCGCGAAATTGCTCCATGTTCCGCATGTAACCGGCTTGTACGGATACACGCGCCAGCAGTAAGTGTCGAATGGTGAAAGCGTTGTGTCGCGGAACTTGTACGTGCCGCCTGAGCCGGTAAACTTGAAGTTATCGAATCGCGTGGTATATGTCTTGGCCTCGTCCCTGCGTGTGAAATTGCTCAACTGAACAGACTGGACGGCGGCGCTGGCCGGTATGTTTACCGAACCTGTAACCAACAGAGTCCACGCGCCGTTAGTCCATGCGTATGTCGAGAGGGCATTATTGTTCCTGACAATCCGCAGCTTGCCGGACACATCGGTTGTGGAAATAGTGGAGGAGTTGCAGTACCACGTATCGTTCACCATCACGCAGCCGTTGTACGTGCCTCCGGTGCTTGTTGCCTTGCGGCTCACAACCACACGGTTTGAGTTTACATAACCCGTCGGAGTCGGGAAATCAACCCTGAGTCTCGCCATGTCGATTGTATTCGTAACCGTCTGATTGCCGTTCGGAAGCGAATAATCGACCTGCATATCGAAGTTGGCTGTTCCGAAAACCGCCGGGTTCGCAAGCGTGATCGTCGCGATGTTGTTGTCGGTGGCTCCGCCGCCCTTGGATTGGTTGTATAACTCTACCGCTCCAACCGACGAGTTGTGAGTAATGGTGACTTTTCCGTATGTGTCTTCCGCCGATATCGGCGGCGTGGAGTAAGATGTGCTTCCCAGCGTTGCCGACTGATTCCAAACCGCCGCATCGATGCCGCCTGTAAATGCGTCTTCGTTGACCACCGAGCCAACCTGCGCGAACGACAGAGTATTGGATGCACATGATTCGGTCTTGCGCTCGATTCGGTAGCCCGCTTCCTCGGTCATATTGTCAGTCCACGAAATGTCCTCCTGTGTTTCAGATACGGCAGCCGCGGCCACGCCGGTTGGCAACGACGGATTAGCGGTTGTGACATCCGCCGGAACGCCAGTGGCGTAATTTGTCTGCCACGCCGATGTCCCCGGCTGTTCGACGCCTATCGACACAGTCGGCTCGGTGGTTACGTCATTCTTCACAGCCACCCAGTCAACGCGCATACCGTGCGAATACTGCGTAAACGCAATACGCATCGGGGTATCGGTGAATGCGGTCGAGTCATAAATCAACCGCCAGTCGGTATAGATGTCGCCCCGTATATAGAATTTGGCGCCGGTTGTTTTCAGCACCACCTTCGCTTCGTAATCGGTGTTTGCCAGATATTGCGTATAGTTCGTGTATCCGTAACTGCTGCCCTTCTGATACGCGGTATAGGAAAAGTTGGACCAGTACAGGCCATGAACAAGCTGCGAATAGCTCGCGTCGGTTGTCTGGTTCAGCTCCCAGCCCATCATGAGATGATCGTCCACGCTTGCCGAATTCGAAGTTCGAAGTTTGGCGTAAAACGTCTTGTTTGCGGCTCGCGTGAAAGTCTGCTGCGAGATCAGGGCCTTCGACCATGCGGAATTGGCATACTGGAAATACAGTCCGTTGTTTTGATAGATCGAGTTGTTCGGGTCTATTTCGACCCACTTGGACGTGTTTATAGTGCTTCCACTGAAATCATCGAAGAACTCGAATACTGAAGGGCCGCTGCTCGTTGCCGTGGCAAGCGGATTGCCGTAATAGAGCGATATATTGTTGTTCGCTCCTGTCTTGACCCAAACAGTCGCTGTCGATCCGTCTGTCTTCTTCTCAATCCAGTACGGGAGTTCGGTCAAAGCGGTTCCATCATAAAAACGAATATCGTCGAAATCCGGCTGCATATCCGGATCATATGCAAGTTCGAACCTGGTCTGATAGCTCGCCTGAAAACCGGTTATCGTAAGCGGAGCTTTTTTCGACCACGCTCCTCCACCGTTATTCGACATGCCCGAAACCGCAGAAAACGATTCGCTGATTCCCCTCACCCGGTAGTTGTAAGGGGTGGCCGGACAGGCGTTCGCATCCGAATAAGTTGTCGCGTTACCGTAAACGCTTGCGATCGTGGAGTAATCCGAACAGCCCGATCCCGCGCACCTCTCAACAGCGAAGCCGGTGTTTGAAGTGGTATTGTCCACCCAGCTCAATCCGATGGTCGAAGTATTGGCTACCGTAACCGTCAGTCCTGTCGGGGCGGGCGGAGCAAGCGTGGTGGCTGAAGCGGAATCGCTGTTAAGCGGCCCCCAGGAGCATGTTGCGGTTTTGTAGGCATAAACACGATAGGTATACGCCGTGCTGAGCGGCAGAGCGTTGTTGAGATAACCCGTAACGCTCGCGCCAAGAGATGTCAGTTCAGCGAAATTGGAGCATCCGTCACCGTCGCATCGCTCAACCTTGAAACCGGTTTCATCCGATGTATTATCTGTCCATGCAAGATTGATTTCAGACTCCGACAGTGTTGTTGCCGTCAAACCGGATGGAGCGGCAGGAGTTGGCGTTGCCGCCTGTGCGGCATTCGTCGGTGTGCTTGTCCATGTATGCGCGAAGGCGTAGCATCCGGGAGCCTCCTCCGCTCCAAAAGCAACAGCAGGTGGTGAAGCCGCATATTTCATAACAGCCGCCCACTGAACCTTCATCTTGTGGGTATTCGGATTGAAAGCAACGCGCATAGGGCTGTCGGTATGCGTGGATGTTTCCATGACAAGGCTCCAGTTCGTGATGGAACCGCCTTTTACATAATAACGCGCACCTGAATCCTTCAGTTCTATCTTGATTTCATAATCAACGTTTGCCCTGCTGTAGGTGTAATAGTTAGTATAACCAAGGCCGGAACCCTTCTCATAAATATAGAAATAGGAGTCGGTCCAGTACTGCCCGTGAATAAGCTTTGAGAAATTCGGATCCGTTGTCTGGTTTGTTGTCCATCCCATCATGACGTAATCCGACGTTGACGGATTGTCCATTGCTGTGGCTTTAGCGTAAAACAGTTTGTCCGATGAACGGGCGAAAGTCTGTTTCGATATGAGAGCCTTGGTCCAACTGGAATCGACGTAATCGAACAAGAGGCCGTCATTCTGGTTGATCGTGCCGTTAGGATCTATTTCGGCCCATTTGTTGGCGTCAATCGTCGTTCCGGCAAAATTGTCGAAAAACTCAAAAACTCCGGCTCCCGACGACGCGGATGCAGCCGCCGCATTACCGTAATAGAGATAGATGTTGTTGTTCGCGCCGGTCTTCACCCAAACCGAAGCGGTAGAGCCGTTGGTCTTCGATTCGAGCCAGTATGGAAGTTCCGTATGAGACGTTTCATCGTAGAACCGTATATCATCGAAATCAGCCTGCATGTCGGAGTCATACGCAATTGTAAGCTTCACCTGATAATTGGATTGGAATCCGGTTATGGCAAGCGGAATTCTGCGTGTCCAGCACCCGCCAAGTCCGTTGCTCAGTCCTTCGTCAACGGCTTTAACCCGGTAGTTGTATGTCGAGGCGGAACATGCCGCTGTGTCGGAATAAGTTGTGGTTCCGGCCGGCACACCGCCGACCGCGCTGAAGTCGGAGCATCCCGCGCCCGCGCAGCGCTCCACGAGGTAACTGGTTTCATTGCCGGTATTGTCTGTCCATGCCAGATCAATACGCGTTGTATTGACCGGGTTCGCCGTCAATCCGGATGGAGGGATAAAGGTGGTCATCACCTCGGCTGTGCCGGAATATGTGGTATTCCATGAGCAAGTGGCCGTCTTGTAGGCGCGCACCCTGTACCTGTATGTGGTGTCGGGCGCAAGCTGCGTGTCGGTGTACGTGTTTGTCGCGCCCGCAACGGTAATTGTGGTTTTGGTGGAGAAATCGCATCCGGCGCCGGAACAGCGGTCGATCTCGAAACCTGTCTCGTCCGTCGTGTTCACCACCCATATCAGCCGTATCGATTCCTCCGACATTCTGTCCGCCGCAAGACTTGACGGAGCAGCGGGATTCTGCGTTGTTGCGGATGCCGTTGAACTGTAACTTGAATTCCAGGGCGGATCGGTTGTCTTAACCGCCTTCACCCGATAGCCGTAAAGCGTGTTGGCACAGGCCGATGTATCGGAATACGATGTGGCGTTCGCGGCGGTTGTCGTCAACAGTACGAAATCGGAACAGCCCGACCCGGCGCAGCGCTCGATAACGAAACCGGTTTCATAGCCGGTGTTGTCTGTCCAGCCAAGATTAATATTTGTTGTGTTGACGGCCGACGCGGTCAGGCCGGACGGCGGAACCAGCGTGGTTGTCGTCTCGGAAATGGAACTCTGCGCGGTCTCCCATGCGCAGGACGCATCTTTGTACGAAGTAACGCGATAACGGTAAGTCGTGTTCGCCGAAACGCCCAAATCCTGATATGAGTTTTTCACAAAAGCGCCGGTATTGTAACGGCTGCCGATCTCCGTGGAGGTCAGCGCGCGGTTATACACAACCACCTCGTCGATTTTCCCCTTGAACATTCCAACAACAGTGGAATCCACAACCGCGCCTATGGTAAGCGGCGAAGTTGAGGTTATGAGGTTGCCCGCCGGATTCGACCATTGTCCGACCAGCGATCCGTTCAGATAAAACTTGAGTTCGTTCGTATCGTTCTTGTCGTATGTGACAACGAGGTGATACCAGGTGTTGTTCTGGATTCCGGCATTGGTATATGTGTGACTGAGCTGTCCGCCGGACACGGAATATGTGAATATTTTCAGATCCGCGCCGGATGTGCCTATCTCGATGACATCGTTTGAGGAAGCGGACGATACGCCGGCCAGAACATTCGTTATGCCGTGCGTTGTTGCGGAAGTCTGATCCGCGGCGCGATTAAACCAGAGTTCGAGACTGGTTGACGTCGTGTTGTTAAGCGCCGCCTGCGTGCCCAGATCGAGATAATCGTTAACGCCGTCGAAAGAACCGGCCCTGCCAGCCTTGCTGTCGGGCGAAGTGGCGGCGCCGTTGTACGATCTGCCGTTTCTGCCGTTACCGGAACTGTCCGTAACTTCCCCGGCTGTGCCGTTCCATGACGCCTCGTCAAGCTTGTACCATGCGGCTGCAAGCTGCGGGTCGGGATTGATGTAATCGAGGGAAGCGTAAGTCGTGCCGAAATCCGTGCACCCCGCGCCGGCGCACCGGTAGATTTTTATGCCGGTCTCGTCGCTGTTTGAATCCGTCCAGGCAAGGTCAAGACGGCCTTCCGAAGACCGTGTCACGGTAAACGCCGACGGCGTTGCCGCGGAAGTCGTCGAAACGTTGGCCAAAGTTGCATACGCGCTGGTCCACTCGCCGGTCTTGTAGGCAACAACCCTGTAGCTGTAGACAGTCCCCTGACAGACCGAATCGTCATCGTACGTGATAACTCCGGCGGATACCGTGGTCAGTGTCGAGAAGTTGGAGCATGACATGCCCGAACATCGCTCAATCCTGAATCCGTCCTCTCCGGTTACCGCATCGACCCAGTTCAGGCGAATCCTCGTTGTGCTTAAAGTTGTTCCGGTAACCGGGGAAGCTGCCGGCGGGGTTGCCGTGCTTGCCGACTTTTCTATCCATCGCGATTCATCCCCGTTGTTTTCGAACGTCTGAATCCGGTAGCAATACGTCGCGCCTATGTTCAGGCCGGTATCCGTATAAGTTGTAGTGTTTGCGGGGGCTGTGTAAATCAACTGCCATGTGCCGGATGAAGCACAGTCGCCGTTCTTTCGCTCGATACGATAGCCGTCCTCGGCGGTGGCGTTATCAGACCATGCCAGCGCAACCCGGGTGTAATACGCGGTTGCGGTAAAAGGAGACGGAACCTGAATGTGATCCCAGGCGCACTTGAATATAAGGAAATCGGTGTTCCCGCCGGCATTGGTTGTGTATCCTCCGATGAACGCCTCTCCAAGCGAGTTGAGCGCAACGCCGGATGCCTCATCATGGCCTCCTGTAATGCCGCTAAAGAGCGTCGCGCCGATCACGCTGCCGTCATAATGGTACTTCACCGAGAGGATGTCCGAATCCGTTCCGTTATTGGTGTTGCCGACAACGCAAACATTACCGGAAACATCCATTCCCATTGTCACCACGATGTCGTCGTTCGCCGGCCTGTCGAGCGTCTTTTCCCACCGGACATTACCGTCTGAATCGTACCGGATGATATGGAAGTCGTTATTTCCGGCCCCGGTACGGGTTGTTCCCGATACCACCACGGTTTGGTCGATCGGGTCTATCCGGAGCCCCTTGACGTAGTCGTCACCGCTTCCGACACCGTCATATGTTTGAGTCCATATGCGCGCGCCTGATGTCCCGTTATATTTGACGAGGGCAAAATCCTTGTTGCCGGACGCATTGGTCATGAAACCGCCAGCGAAAATATTCCCGGACGAATCAACACCGATCACGCTGATTCTGTCGTCACCATTGCCGGTTCCGTTGTAAACATCGTGCCAAAGCATCGCGCCGTTGGAACCGGCGTATTTGGCCAGAAACATATCGTAGTTTGCGCCGTTATAAACATAACCGCCCACAAAAACATTGCCGGAACCGTCCACGGCCACGGCTGACGGATAGTCGTTGCCGCCCACGCCGTTGTCGTATGGCGCCGCAGCCCATACGCGCGTTCCATTCGCCTGATACTTCAGCAGATAGATGTCGTCGTTCCAGGCTGCGTTTCGTCCGTAGCCGGTAACCACGTAACTGGTCGTCCCGATGGTTGCAACCGCAACGGAAGAAGACCTGTCATCATCTCCGGCAGGGCCGTTATATTGATCGTGCCAAGTTTCAGGCGGCCCGGTCGGCGGATAGCCTATCGTATAGATGTCGTTTGTATTCTGCCCGGCACCCGGGCTGTACATGTATGAGTAGCCGGAAACGATAACGTTATTGGCGACATCAACGCCAACGTCGGTGGCAATGTCCAGATCGTTCTGATCGCTGTCGTAGCGGGCTTCCCACAAGAGCGCGCCGCTTACCCTGTCGAGCTTGACGGTGTAGTAGTCGAACTGGCCGGCGAGCGACGTGCTGAAACCGGCGGCAACAGGATTATTGTCGGGGCCGACAGCTATCGCATTAACATAATCGTCGCCGTTATCCGGTCCGTTATACTGGTGTTTCCACGCGGGAGGCAGATACTGGATGACGGTGGTCTTGGCCGATACCTCGTCACTGTAATGCGAGTTTCCAATCGATGCCTTAAACGCCTTTACGCGGTAGTAATACTTCGTGTCGGTCGTCAGTCCGGTATCATTGAAGCCGGTAACATTCGGGCCGAGCGACGGGCTGAGTTCGGCGTAAGTTCCATAAAGACCGATCTTGCGCTCGATGATGAATCCATCCTCGTTGGCCGAATTGTCAATCCATGAAAGCGCAACCTCCGTGGTTGACACCGTTGTTGCGGTCAGACCGGTAGGCCTGTCGAGAAGCCCCGGATCGTATTTTATCGCGTAATAGTCCAGGTCACCAGCCGACGCGCCTTCGGACCATCCCGCAACAACAGGCTCGCCGGTTGCGGAAAGGCCAAGGCCAACCGGCCTGTCGTTCGCGTGAGCGTCACCGTCGAAACTTGAGCTCCACAGAAGATTACCGCTGCTTTTGGCGTATTTGATAGCCCGGAAATTGTAATCTTCGGAAATAACATCGAAGGTGTAACCGGCAACGAAAACGTCGCCAGATTCGTCAACCTCGATCGCAACCGGAGAATCGCCGTTTCCGTCGTTTGAATTGTAAATGGCGCTCCAGACTGTTGCTCCGGATGTTCCGTTGTATCTGGCAGTGTAGATGTCGCTTGCGCCGCTTATCGAGAACGTCCAGCCTGTTACATACGCATTACCGGCCGTGTCCAGATGCAACGCGACAGGCTCCTCATCGTATCCGTTATTGAACGTGTTCTGCCACAGGATCGCGCCTGTTGAACCGTCATATTTGGCGGTATAGACATCCTTATCGGAACCGTTATAAGAAACTCCGGCCATGACAACATTGCCGGAAGCGTCAAAGCGCGCGGCTACGCCGCGCTCATCTCCGGATGCGCTGTAACGGCGCTCCCACACCTGAGTTCCATCGGCGGAATATTTCACCGTCAGAGCGTCGAAGTCGGTTGCATTTCTTGAGTCGCCAGTGACCGCTATTCCCGATAAAGACACATCAACCGCCGCTATCCTGTCATGTCCGTTCGCGGTTCCGTTGTATGTGACTGTCCATATGGGATTTCCGTCAAGACCCGGGCCATTTGCGCCATATTTCAGAAGCAGGAAGTCATCACTTCCGTTTGCTCCCTGAGTGTATCCGCCCACATAGGCGTTTCCCAGCGAGTCTACGGCTACGGCAACAGAATAATCATTGCCACCGACCGGGGAATTGTATGTGTGCTGCCAGAGTACCGATCCGCTGATTCCGCTGTATTTTACGGTATGCACATCAAAGTTCAGGCCGTTCCACACATAGCCGGTAACTATCACGTTGTCGGACGAATCGACAGCCACCGCGGTCGGAACATCCTCGCCGCCGGCCTTGTCGAACAAAGATGTCCATGCAGTGCCGGATCCGTCCGCATTGAACTTCACGGTATAAAAATCATGATTGCCGGAGTTGCTTGAGTATCCGGTAACAATAACGTTTCCCGCCGAATCGATCGCCGACGCTTTCGCGTCCTGAATATCCGTCTTCACGTCTCCGCGCTGCCACGCAACATCTCCGCCGACCGCCATCGCCGCTGATGCCCAGAAAAGCGCAAGTAACATTACGAAAACCGGATAACGCTTCACCATAACCCGTTTCATCGCCTCAGCCCCCCTTACCATGGCGTCACATTGTTCCAATTCTGGTTGCCCGGCCAGTTGGACGAGCCGTTGGCAGTGGCCGCTCCATGGCATATCGCCGTGCTGTAGCTGGACGCTCCTGTATTCCACCATCCGTACGGGAACCTCCCGTATCGGTTTTCATAACTCCAAGTCACATCATACGCACTCGGCTGCCCGCTGGACGCCACACGTCCCCTGTGCTTATAGTCAAGGCAGTTCGTCTGCATGAGCCTCGGCAAGCCTGAATTGTGCGGCTGGTGACACTTTGCGCACGGATACGAATGCTCGCCGTTTGTTCCCCAGCCTTTTACAGACTCGTGTATCCTGTCTTTGGTCTTGAACGCGGTATTCTTGTTCACGCCGTCCGTCAGGCTGGTTTTGGGATGGCACATCAGGCACAATCCGGCAAACTTGCTATCATCCTCGCTTATCCTGCCATATGAACTGTCCGGGACATTTGCCTTGGCGCTCAGATCCTTGGTATTAAATGTATTTCTGTCCGTCTTCCACGCCACTGTAGTCTGCGGATTGGCCTTCTGCGGATACGGTCGGACATAGGAGCCGTTCCACGAATTTCCGTAGTTGTAGAATCCGCTCTTGCTGCTGTATCCGTCCCCGGTCATTGGGGCTACGTCTTCCTTGTATGGAGATGTAAGCCATGTTCCCTTAAGCAACGGCACGGCATACTGCTGATCGCCCCCAAGACTCGGAGTTACTCCGTGCGGATCATGGCATGGCGTGCAAAGGCCGTTGATGGTTCCCATCGCCGGAGTCGCCAGCGACGAGGACGCCTTAAGGTGTCCTCCGACTATCGGACGTCCGTTGCCTTTGAACGCAAACCTCGTGGCCGATCCCTTTGTCCCCAGCCCAAAGCTCGGCGTATCCTTGTAGCCGCGAATAGGCTGTGTTGCGCCGTAAGTGGAATTGTATCCCCACGGCTTCGCCCCCGATGTCTGCGTTTCATGGCAATCGAAGCAAAGCCCCGCGCCCGTATTGTACGGGTTCACACCGGTGGTATCGGAATTCGCGGACGGTTTGTACGTCATCTGATAGCCGCCCTTGCCGGCCTGAGTCTCCTTGAGATTTCCGCCATTGTTGGTTCCGTTGAATGTCACGTAACTCGATGACGTTCCCGTCGCCTTGGAGCCGTGAGAGCTGTGGCAGTCGTAGCACTGGACGTTCTGGGAACCGTTCCGCGTGTTGGGAATGGTTTCATCCACGCCGTTTGCCGGGTCGAATCCGCCCCCATTGGCAACCGCGTTGCCGTGAGCCGAAAAGGCCTTGGCAATGTTCTTCTTGGCGGCGTTGGTGGTTGTTGTGTACTTGCCCCATGTGGTCGTGGCTGTCTGCGAATACCTGGCCGCGATACTCGTCCTGTCCCATGCGTACTGGCGCGGCGTCTTGCAGTCGCCATGATCCGGATCGACGATCTTGAACGGCTCGAAGTCGTTGTTCTGATCGCTGTGGCATCCGAGGCAGACCTGCGTAACCTTCGTAACCTCAGCCCGCTCATCGGCAGTTCCGATCTTGTTGGCGGTAAATGTCACAGCCGTGGTTCCTGTCTGATAATCGGTTGGCCGCACACCCGGCCCCCATATAACCAGATCGACCGCCGCTTCAGTGGTTGTAGTATGCGTCTTGTTGTTGTAGCCGGCATGGTACTCAACGTTTATGAGACCGTTCTCTGTCGCTTCCCAATGACATGCATAGCAATGCTTGTTTGTTGTATCGACCCCCTGCACATGGTGAGAGTTGGAGCGGAACTGGCCCATGATGTCCATGCGTTTCTTGATTACGCCGTTATGGCATTTCGTGCAGTCGCGCGGCAGGCCGAATCCGCTGTGACGCGGAATCGGTTTGTTCAAATGACATTCCGTGCAAGACTTGCCCGATGCGTGGCTGTCGCTGAACCTGTGCTCATGACAGGTGGTGCAGATGCGTCCGGTGTTGTGGCCGTCTCCGTAATCGAACCTGTAATGCTGCCCCATTTCGCTATGGCAGACGTTGCATATGCCGTTATACGGAGCCGACGTTCTGGCATAGTCGAGACCGCTCTGCTTGCGCGTAAAAGAAACGTCCGCTCTGGAAGCCGGTATGCCGAAGGTCCCGTCGGTCTGCGTGGCCACTTTGGCCTGAATCATGTACATATTGGAATCGCCATGCGGATCGTGGCAGTCCCAGCAGAATTTTCCGCCCTTCCATACTCCCTGTTGCAGATATTGGTTGTAATGCTTGTAGCCGAAGTGAACAGACGTTGCCTTGGAAACGGAAGCGCTTATGAACCCCGTACCCGGATCGTAACCAAGCACATACTGACTTCCCGTATGACACATGTTGCAGCGGTTGTTCTTGTCGTCGTCATGGCATTTCAGGCAGACACCCATCATGACATACTGATTTTTCACGTCATCCTTCTGCTCGGCTGTCCAGCTTCCCGCGCCGGTATTGTGCCGCTGCGCATCGGTGACGTGACAGACCGAAACGCAGGATGTCAGACCATCAGCGTAGACTGAATGCTCCTGCGAAAACGGCGGGTTGTTGATCGCGCTCAACTGGGGGGCAAGCGAACCGGCCGCATTGTGGCATCCCAGGCACTCGGTGTCGATTCCCTGCATGTGGCAGTAAACGCATTCTTTTTCAAAGCGAGCCTCGAACTGGCCGTGCTGCTTCAGCCGGAAAGGATTCGTTGCATCGTTGTGGAGGATGTTGTTGTCGTGACAGTACCAGCAAGGGTTTCCCGGAAAGTTCGCCGGAGGATTGCCTGACGAATAATTACCCGACGCCGATGTTCTGCCATGGCCGCTCTGCACCCATTCGTTCATGTTGATCTTGGCGCGTGTTCCGTTGAACTTCGCGAAGTCGTCCACGTCCGACTCGGTTGTGCCATGGCATGTCAGGCATATTACCTGCCCTCCCACCGTGTCGCCCCACTGCGGATCGGCTCCGGCATGACACACGGTGTTGGAGCATTTCTTGGTGGCATAGCTGTACGATCCGCCGTTTTTAAAGACAACGTCCTTGGCCTTGTTCACATGATAATCCGGATTGATGTGGCTAACCTCGTCCATGGTTCCGGCGGGAAGCCCGTTAATATGACATTCGGTGCATGAACCATTCCGTACTGTCGCGTCGTGACAGTTTTCGCAACTGAAGTTCGTCAGCAGATGACGCGGATGCGAATTGGCACGCTCAGTGCCGGGGCCGGTGTTGGTGTACATCGGCATTGCGCTTTTCCACTCCTGCCCCGCAGCCCATCCGGTGCGTCCATCGTTATGGCAGTTTTCCTGCGAACAGGTTCCGGTTGGATGACCATGGCAGGTGTTGCATGAGGTTCGCCCCTGTGTCCATGCAAACGGACGGACTTCCGGGTTTACCGTGGTTCCGTCGCTGTGGCAATAAATGTTGTTACAGACCTTGGAACTGGAATTGAAGCTCGGCGGCATGTTTCCAACAATCGACCATCTGGAGTTGATCGCCACGTCAATCAGGCCGTTTACATGCTTCGAATAATCCTTGAGACTGCCGGATGCATCCACAGTGTTGTCGTGGCAATAGTAACAGGGATATTTTCTTACCCACGACAAGCCTACAAGCCGCTCGTGGCCATTCGAACTCATGACGAGCGTATCGATATTGGTTCTGCCCTTATGACATGAATCGCAGTTCATGGCTGTGGTATCAGACCATGCAACAGCCAGATTCGGGCTTCCGCCTCTTGCGTCGCTGTGGCAATACGTGGACGTGCAGCTTCGGCTGCCGGCACCGTAGGTGCCGCCCTGCGAGAAGACCACATCCTTTACCGTGTCCGCGTGCGGTGCTCCGGCCTTGATTGTCGCACTCCCGCTTGCGGTTGCGCTGTGACACTTTTCGCAAGCAAATCCGTAGGTCTCCGCGTTTGTATGCGCGGCATGACGTCCGCTCAGGCCGGTTGAAACTCCGCCGGTATCGTGGCATGAAGTGCATGTGCGCGCCGGGTCGCCCCAGTTCTGCGTTCTGAATATGTTTACCTTGTCAAACGGAGCCGCGTTGCTGTGGCAATAAATATTTGTGCATGTTCCGTAGCCGCTTCCGGGCGCATGGTCGCCGAAACCGTTGCCATTGTAGGCTGCCGAACCGCCGTACACCGCCTGAAAGCTCACATCTATCACATCGTCGGAATGCTTGTCCGTTGCGGTTCCGGCCCCGTTGTGGCATGTGGAACAGGAATATCCTGACTGTGAAAGATGTTTATTGTGCGAGCCGCTGTCCATGCGCGAACCATCGCCCAGCGTGCCATTCGACTTATGGCATGATCCGCACTGAACCGACGATGGATTGTCCCAAACCGGAATGCCGTAGACGGTTGGCGCGCCGTTTCCGGCCGCCTGTCCCTGAACGTTGCTGTGGCAATAGATATTGGAACAGGAAAGGTTGTTCATCCCCTTCGCTCCGGTTGCGGTCACGGTGGTTCCGTTATGCGAGCGATAACCGGCTGTGGCCGACTGGCCGTTGTATGCCGTACCGTCTCCGCCATGCGAGAAAACATTAAAACCGATGTCGATAACCCGCCCGCCGCTGTCGGGCATGTTCCCTGAATAATTGTAATGGCATATATCGCAGGAATAGCCCTGCCCTTCGGCTGATGCGTGTTTGCCGTGCGCTCCGGATGTTGACGATCCCGTTGCTCCGGGATTATCGGCCAGACCCTTCGTCCCGCCTGTGCTCAGGCTGTTTGCGACATCTTCCACCGGAGGATTGCCGTGGCATCCGTCGCAGCCGACAGGCTTGAAACCCCGGCCATGGCTATGGCAGGTCGTGCAGTCGGCCTTGTTGTAATGCGTGAACTCGGCCTGTCCGGTTGCGTCGTATCTGTGGAATCGTGTCAGGCTGTGGCAGACCTCGCACGGCTTCGTGGACGATGCGTGAATGCTGGAGTCGTCCCCGAAATCGGAACTGCCGTTTGTGGCATTCTGAAACGAAACGCCGCAACCCTGCTGTCCGGCTGTTTCGCACGGGAAAATGGTGTCCGGATAGTCAGGCGCAGTGATAACAGGCTGAATCAGTTTGATGTTCGATGATGATCTGGTATGACACGTTGCGCATGTGAATCCGCCGTACTGGCCGGTGTCGGTTCCCCAGTTGCCGCCCCACCTGGCCGTCGAAGTCCAAACGCCGTTACCCTTTGCAGGATCCTCGCACTCTGCCTGCGATGTGCCGCTGTATGCGGCATTCGAACATGTGCCAAACCTGTTGCTGTTGTGAATCAGCAGGGAATCATTCCATGCGATCGCATTAAATGGAAGTGCCAGTAATATCAGAAGGGAAAAAACCAAAACCGTCTTGGTCTGTCCGGATCTCAGACTTCTGGCGTTACTTATGTTCGCGTTTGCCATCCTATGTAGCTACCCCCATCCATACCTAACACTCATTCTGGCTGATGCCTAGGTATTTAACTACTCAAACAATGTTCCGGCACTTCTGCGGCCATAGACAGATACCATATACTACATTAGTTGAATAAATATATATCTTAATGCAAGTTACGAGCCGGATTCCTTTCGATTTGCGAAATAATTCACAATTCATTCATTATCGTTGATATTACTGCCCCCTATCGGCTCTGTGGCTTTTAACACATCAACGACACGTCTATGACAATGCGTCATTTAGCCCATATTATTCTGACGTTTTGAGTGAAATCACACCCGCGCAATCATAACAAGCGCAATATGGCGCACGAGCCATTTTCACTGATGCTTGCATCTCCCTGCACCAATCAGAGTATTACCCAATCATATTTTTACTAAAATTATCGGAAGCTTGCTCCATCCACTTTAGCGGCAAACGTAATTTCACCCTCAATGAGGTATTATTTCGTACTCCGTGAATATTACGCTGATAATTTTCGATCTCGACGGTACACTTGTCGATTCCTCCGGCGATCTGACGGCCGCGCTGAACCATGCCGCGGTTCCGCTTGGCCACGCGCCGCGTTCGGTTGCCGAGGTCAAACGGCTTGTTGGCGAAGGCGTGTCGAGACTTGTCGACAAGATTCTTGACGACAGCGAGCGCGGCTTCAAGGCAGAGGCGCTTGAGCGGTTCCGCGCGCATTACGAGGCGCATCTGACTGACCTTACCCGCCCCTATGCCGGGGTTGCCGCCACACTGCCGCTTCTTGCCGGATACAAAATGGCCGTCGTATCGAACAAGGAGACAGACCTTTCCCGCCGAGTGCTTGCCGAATTCGGCCTGCTCGATCATTTCGACATCGTGATGGGCAGCGACAGCGCGCCGGAGAAGAAGCCGTCGCCGGTTCCGCTTCTGCTTGCGGCAGAGCAAGCCGGCGTAATTCCGTGCAATGCGCTCATAGTCGGTGACAGCGAATTTGACATTATCGCGGGCCGGGCCGCCGGAATTCTGACAATCGGTGCCGCATGGGGATTTCGCTCAAGGGAGGAACTGCTCGCGGCAGGAGCCGATTACATTGCCCACTCATTTATTGATCTCCCGCGCATCATCGGGGAGATTGAAGCCGCCGCCACATCAGCAATATGACCGAATCCATACTGGCGGTAGCCGCAGGAATCGCAATTCTTGTATGGGGTGCAGACAGGTTTGTTGCCGGATCGGCGGCAGTGGCCCGCAACCTTGGCGTGTCTCCGCTGGTGATCGGGCTTACGATAGTGGCGTTCGGCACGTCCGCGCCTGAAGTCATCGTATCGGCGGTGGCGGCATTCAAGGGGAATCCGGGTCTTTCGGTCGGAAACGCGATCGGTTCCAACATAACGAATATCGCCCTGGTGCTCGGCATGACCGCGCTGGTTCAGCCCATCACGGTTCATTCGGCCATGCTCAGGCGTGAATTTCCCGTGTTGCTTGGCATAATGCTGGCCGCTTTCCTACTTGTCTGCGACGGCGAACTCGGACGCGCCGACGGCACGATTCTGCTTGCCGGGCTTGCGGCGCTCGTCTGGTGGCTCATCCGCATGGGCATGCGGACACGCTCATGTCCATCGCCAGCAAGCTCCGACGCGGCATCCTGCGACCCGATGGGAGAGGAGTTCGAAGCCGAAATCCCGGCTGAAATGCCCACATCCGTCGCGGTCATGTGGTTTATTGTCGGCCTCGCGCTTCTGCTTGCAGGTTCGCGCGCGCTGGTTTGGGGCGCGGTGCGCATTGCACAGGGGCTTGGCGTAAGCGACATCGTGATCGGAATCGGCATTGTCGGCGTTGGAACCAGCCTTCCGGAGCTTGCGGCGTCCATTACCAGCGCCATTCGGAAAGAAGACGACATCGCCGTGGGCAACGTCATCGGTTCGAACATGTTCAACCTATTGGCTGTCCTTGGCCTGCCCGGCGTTATCATGCCGCTGAATATAGGCCGCATAGTGTTTGTCCGCGATTTTCCGGTCATGGCCGCGCTCACGCTTGCGCTGTTCATAATGGCGTTCGGCTGCCGGAAGGCCGGAAGAATCACCCGGCTAGAAGGCGCGATACTTGTCGTTTCATTCTTCGCGTACCAAATCGCGCTTTACAGTTATTGACGGTCGGCCAAATGACAGGCATTACGCTCGATTCGATCAAATCGGTGCGGATTTACCAGCGCAAATCCGGTTACAAGTTCAGCATGGATGCCGTCTGGCTCGATGATTTCGTCCGGGCCGAAAATGTGGTTCAATGCGTCGATCTCGGAACCGGATCGGGAATAATCGCGCTGCTTCTGGCATCGCGGTGTCCGGGCATGTCGATAACGGCAGTGGAAATTCAGCCGGGGCTTGCCGGGCTTGCCAGAAGCAACGCAGCTCTTAACGGTTACGATGAGCGGATTTCCGTGATAGAGGCCGATATCAGGCAACACGCCGGATTTCTTCCCGCAGCATCCGCCGATCTTGTGGTTTCGAACCCTCCGTATAAAAAGCCCGGCACGGGACGCCCCAATCCGGATGACGAACGACTGATCGCGCGTCACGAAGTTCATCTTTCGTTTAAGGAGCTTTGCGCCGCCGCCTCGCGCCTTCTGAAATACGGCGGAAGCTTCTGCGTGGTTCACCTCGCCGAAAGGCTGGCGGAGTTGCTTGCGGAACTGCGCGCCGCGCGGCTGGAGCCGAAGCGCGCGAGGTTTGTTCATCCTGCGGCCGACAGGGCGGCGAAGACCGTGCTGATTGAGGCTGTCAAGGGCGGCAGACCGGGGCTTGTAATCGAGCCGCCGTTGATACAGGATTAACCGTTCACAAGCAGCTAACTTGATCTCAAGTCCCTGATAGCATCATGAAGATTGTTCTTGAATTCGATGAGTGCCCCATCGGGACTACCGTCCTGCGGTTGAAAGCCCGCGCCGCTTTCCTTTACACTAACCGCCGGGCGGACACCGGCTGACCAGGCTTCCGCCAATTTTACTTTACTCGCTTAATTCCGGGCGACATTTCGAAGCCCGCAATCGCATCACACGCACACATCGAGAGGAGATGGCATGAACATTCTTATCTTTGGTCCAAACGGAAGCGGCAAGGGAACTCAGGGCGCGATAGTCCAGAAAAAATTTCCGGTTGCGCATGTGGAGTCGGGCGCGATATTCCGCGTGAACATCAAAGGCGGAACCGAGCTTGGCAAAAAGGCGAAGGCATTCATCGACAAGGGCGATCTCGTTCCCGACGACATAACAATACCGATGATCCTGAACCGCCTGCAGGAAGACGACTGCAAAAGCGGCTGGCTGCTTGACGGATTCCCGCGCAATCCGGTTCAGGGCGAAACCCTTGCCAAGGCGCTGAAAGAGGCCGGGATCAAGCTCGACTTCGTGATCGAGATCGAGCTCGACCGCCAGATTGCCAAGGATCGCATCATGGGCCGCAGGCTCTGCGCCAACGACAACAACCACCCCAACCACATCGCATTCGACGCCATCAAGCCGGTTGAAAAAGACGGCAAGCTCGTCTGCCGCGTCTGCGGCGGCGACCTTTCGGCCCGCGCCGACGATCAGGACGAGACAGCCATAAACAAGCGCCACGACATCTACTACGACGACAAGAACGGCACGATGGCCGCCATCAACTACTTCCGCAAGAGCGACGGCTGGAAGTTCATCTCGGTGGACGGATCGAAGTCCATAGACGCAGTGTCTCAGGATCTGATGGCCAAGCTGGCCTGATTCGGTTCGAAATCACCGGTTCAACCGGACGCTCGGCGTCCGGTTGAATCTTCACTGAAGTGCGACTCCCGAAATCCCCTGCAATAATCCTTGCCGTGTTAAAATGTCACGCCAAACAGCCTTTCCGGCTCTCCGGCGCAGATTGCGACATAAAGATGCTTATTGAGGAGGAATGCGGATTTTAATGAATAACAGAAACGGTTTCACCCTTATCGAAATTCTGGTGGTTGTGGCCATCATCGCCATACTGGCCGCGCTTGTGGGGCCGCGCATAATAGGCACGACAGACGAGGCGAAGGTGACGCAGGCCAAGGCCCAGATACGAAACCTCGAAACCGCGCTCAAGCTTTTCAAACTTGGAAACGGTTTTTATCCGACTACGGAACAGGGTTTGAGTGCGCTTGTGGACAAGCCGACAACCGGGCGCATTCCGGAGAAATACAGGGACGGCGGCTATCTGGAATCGCGCGGCGTGCCGAAAGACCCGTGGAACAACGATTTCGTATATCTTAGCCCCGGCCTTCACGGCGACTACGATCTGCTCTCCTACGGCAACGACGGAGCACCGGGCGGCGAAGACACCAACGCGGACATCGAGAACTGGAACCTGAAATAGCCATTAACCTGCGAAAGCCGATGCCATGTCGGCTTACAAGCGGCGGCGTGACGCTTATCGAGCTTGTCGTCGTGATGGCTCTGGTGTCGGCGATATTCATGCTGGTGATGCCGGATTTCATGGCGCTTTCGGATGATCCGCTAAAGCGCGAGGCGATGCGGCTTGCCTCTGTCATCAGACACGAAAACGACGAGGCGATAACGCGAAAAGAGACGCGAAGCATCACATTCAGCTTTGGCGATAGTTCGTGGACGCCAAGAACCGGAAACAATCAGGACGGAGCGGCAGAGCGCTTAAATAACGATGTAAGACTCGTTGACATCGTAACCCACCGGCGCGGACGCATCGACGAGGGCGAAGACCGGTTCATCTTCAGCACCGAGGGCATAACGGAATCCGCCATCATCCACATCGGCAAGGACGAATCCGTTTACAGTGTCATCGTTCACCCATACGCCGCGCTTGTGGAAACCCGCGAAGGCTATGTCGAGCAGACGAAATAGAGGCTTCACACTCATAGAAGTGATGATTGCGCTAGCCATAGTTGGCGGACTGATGGGAACGCTGCTCTACACGATTCAATATCATGTGAAGGTTGCCACGGATGCCCGCGACTTCGCGCAGGCGCACGACATCGCCCATAACATGCTCGAAGAGATGAAGGACGCGGACATAACGAAGCCTGACGTGAAAAACGGCGACGTCGGGCAGGATTTTCATTATCATTTCGAAGTTGTTCAAGACACAATATTCAACCACGACGTTTTCAAGCTGAAGATGGTTGTAACCGGGCGCGGACAGGAGGCGCGGCTTTATGAGCTTCTTCCGGCGCCCTAGCCTGCCACACGATATGGCGGCCAGTGGCTTCACGCTGATAGAGGTGATGATCGCGCTGGCACTCACGGCCACGGTGCTTGCGGCGCTCTACTCGGGTTTTTTTCTGGCCGAACGCGCCGCCGACACCGCCGGAAGATCGACACGGGCGGCGTTTCAGTCGCGCATGATTCTGGACAGAATGGCCCGCGAAATAGAATCCGCCAACTATCGGCACGGCGATGGCTTCACGTTTTTCTCCCTGAAGGATCGCGAGGTTTTCGCAGCGCGCTCATCGCTGCTTGGCTTCACGACGCTTGCCTCGCCCGTGGGATGCAGAAGCGTGGAGTACGAGCTGAAAGACGGCGAGCTGTTCCGTACCGAATGGCTGCCGATTAAAAAAGGGGGCGAACCGAAATCCGCCCCTGTCAGGCTGCCGCTGATAAAGGGCGTAAAGGAATTTTCGGTGGAGGCGCGGGCGGCGGACAAGAAGTTCGTGCGCACATGGGACGCCGAGCTTACCGGCAGCCTGCCGCGCCTGTTGAGCCTGAAACTGGTTTTCGATGATTCCGAGGGCGGCGAGACGGTTGCTGTCGAGGCGCGTCCGATGATCGGCACGACGTTATGAGCGTCAAGCAGGTTAATTCGTCGTCGGGAACGGTGCTTCTTGTGGTGCTTCTTGCAATGGCGCTCATGTCCGCGTTCGTGGTAGAGTTCGCATACGGCGTTTACGTGTCTATTTCGGCCATTCATAACCGCGCGGAGTCAAGAAAGGCGTCGCTTCTTGCGCGGTCGAGCCTTTCGATGGGCGCAATCATAGCGAGGGAATTAAGGCAGAGATGGGATTACCGCTATATCGGAACCAGCGTGCCGATTCCAAACCAGTTCAACGAGGAAGCCGGAGAGGTCACGCTCAAGATGGAAGACGAGATGGGCAAGCTGAATCTTAACCAGTTGGATCGCCTGACTTCAAACAACAAGCCCGCCCATGTTTACACCGCGCTAGTCAAGCTCTGCGGGATGATCGGAATTCCCGCGGAAACGGCGGCATATATAAAAGACTGGATAGATGCGAACGGTCTGCCGACAAACAACCTTCGAGACAGCGAAGATGGCGCCAAAAACGCGAAACTCTGGAGCGTGAACGAGCTTTATTCCATTCCGCATCTGAAGCCGGAATGGATAGACGCCCTGATCCCGCATGTCACCGTTCTTGCCGACACAACCGCCACAATAAACATGAACTCCGCCGGAAAGGAAGTGCTGGAATCGCTTCTGGACAACGCACAGGCTAACGATATAATTTCAAGGCGCATGAATTCGCCGTTCAAGGACGATGCCGCGTTGAACGCGTTTTACACGAACAATCTGAACGCGGCAAAGCCGGAATGGGCGACGGCATCGAGCAATTATTTCCGCATCACGGCGTCGGGCCGCGTTGGCGGCATAAACAGGATAATAGACGTGATCGTAAATACCGGACAGAATCCGTACAAAATTGAATACTGGAGGGAATATTGAGCAGCTTCACGATCATCCGGCTGGAAGAAGACGGCACGTTCCGCGTTGAGGCCGTCTCCGGGAAACTGACAGGGAAGCCGATCGGGATCAGATCCGCACAGGCAGGCCGATACGAGGAAGCGCCGGACGGCTCGTTCACGCTCGCGCTTCCGCCCGGAACGGCTGCGTCAACCCCGCCTTCCACCAATGCCTATCTCGATCTGCCGCCCGGTTTTCTGTCGCTGCGCGTAATAACCGCGCCATTTACCGACGACAAAAAGATTCGCGAACTGCTTCCGGTGGAAGCGGAAGACCGTTTCATTACTCCGGCGTCCGATCTGACGCTCGACTACATCTCATTCCCGCATGACGGCGGAGAGCGGCGGATTCTGCTCTGCGCCGCGCGCGAGGAAAGGCTTGCCGCGCTTTTGAACGCCCTTGCCGACAAGGGTTTCGATCCGCGCGTGATCGGTTCAACCGCCATCGCCGCTCTTATGAAGCAGCCGGAGGTGAGCATTGAACTGATCCGGTCGCCGCCGCCGCTAGACGACACCCGGCGCGCCGCCATCGCTTCGGAAGAGATGAAAAAGCCGTCGCTGAACCTGCGGCGCGGACGTCTTCGCTCCACAGCGGGCGAGCAGGCGGCTGCAAAAACGCTGCGATGGAGCACCGCCCTGGCCGCGATATGCATCGCGCTTGTTGCCGCGAACTGGTTCATACGCTACCGTGCCGCCGGCGCGAGCATCGAATCGCATAAAAAATCGCAGGCCGAACTGTTCCAGAAGGTGTTTCCGAAGGGATCGAAGATGGTCGATCCCACCTACCAGATGAAGGCCAGAGCGAAGGAGCTTGAAACAAGGCTCGGCGTTCTTTCCGGAATCGATCCGCTCGAGTTGCTGGAAACCGTTGCCGATGCCAAGGCTCTCACGTCCGGTGTTGTTTTCGATGAAATACGCGCCGGCGGCGATGCCATAACCATTCGCGGAACCGGGCCGTCGTTCGGGGTGATAGACATGCTGTCGGATCGTTTCAAGGCCAGCTATTCAGACGTTAAGATAGCCGACAGCAAGGCTTCATCCGAAGGCGGCGTGAGATTCAGTTTGACGCTCGCGGGCAGAAAAGGAGGGGGATAGCGATGGCTGACAAGTTCGACATCAAGCGTATCGCCCCGTTTGCCGCAGCCGCGCTCCTGATCCTGCTTCTGGTCAACGCGTTCGACAAGATACGCGAGCTTGAGCATAAGGAAGCGGCGCAGAAGAAAACTCTTGCCGACCTTACCGTTCTATCCGGCGATCTTCAGAAGCTGAACGGCGCTGTAGGCTCCTTCACCGGAAGGCTTGCCGTTTCGGAGACATCAAAGGACATTATCCCGCTGCTCGACGAACTGTTCGGAAGCCTCGGCATGACCAAATCCGTCAGGGAGATGCGTCCGGGAGAGTCGAAACGCGCGGAGGGTTTTCTTGAATCGTCCGCCGACATCGAGATAGAGCGCACGGACCTGAATCACGCGGTCAATCTGATGTATCGCATCAGGAACCATCCGGCACTTCTCAAGATCGGAAGCCTGCGGATCAAAACCGATTTTCAGAACCCGGAAATGCTCAACATTTCCATGTCGGTAAGCCTGATTAGACAGACAAAGCAGCAGTCCGGATGATCGCAGCCAGTCGCCTCGCTGTGCGGATTCGCTCACTGACGCCGGGCAGGATTCTGATGTCCGCAGCGTTTATCATCGCCGCCGCGTTGATATTTCTGTCGCTTGCGTGGTGGATAGCCATACCCGATGGCGCGCTTTTCGCCGAGGCGGCAAGGGCCGCGGTCATGCGTTCATCAGGGCTGAGCATCAGCCTGATAGACCTTTCGAAATCGCCGTTTTACGCGTTTCGCGCCGACAGTCTGACAGTCGAATATCAGGGCAAGACCACACGGCCGCTCAATGAAATCAGAGCTGGCGTGCCTGTTACCGGGCTGTTGCGCGGCAAGGCGTCGGCAAATATTTCGGCCATCGCCGCAGGCGGCAGGCTGTCTGGAACCGTAAGCTACGCAGGCGGCGCGGCATCCATCGACATTCGCGTGGAGCGGGCCACGCTTGCCGAACTGCTCGCGCTTGCTCCCGCAAGCGGAAGCGGAGTTGTGGATGCGCAGGCCAAACTGGTTGGCGGCGCAGGAGAAATTCGTTTCACCGTCAAGGAGATGAAGCTTGAGACGTCCGGCCCGCTCGCGCTTCTGCCGCTCGACAAGTTCAAGGGCATGAACGGAGCGATAGCCATTTCGGGCAGAGAAGTACACGTCAAGGGGCTGGAGATCGAGGGCGACCGCCTGCATGGCCGAATAAAGGGCAAGATTACCGACGGAGCGCTGGATCTGGCAATCGAGATATTTCCCGACGCGGAAGCGACGAAGGAAAACTCGTTCATTCTGGCCGGCCTGCTGAAATACCAGGAGTCGCCCGGCCACTACAAGATACCTGTGACGGGAACAATCGCGCGTCCTGTTGTGCGATAATAAAGCATCCGCACTGAAAGGATACATTATGAAAACACCAGCGATAGAACTTAGCGAATGCACCTCCTGCGAGGCCTGCACCACTGCCTGTCCGCATATCTTCAGAATGCATGGCGCGGGTTACGTAGAGGTTGTCGATCAGGCGAATTACGATGAAGCCTGCGTGAATCTGGCAATAAGAACCTGCCCTGCGGCATGTATAAGCTGGGTTGATGTTTGAGGGCGGGTGGAATTCGTCAGGTCATTGATTATCTTGAACAATCTCCAGTTGATGCGCCAGATCGTCGATTTCCTTGCGCCAGAAATTCTCCGTTCCCCAGTCGGGAAAGTTGCGCCGGAACTGGTTGTCCGCCGTCTGCCGGGCGCACCATGCCAGGAAGTAGATTATCCGCATGATTCGAAGCGGCTCTATAAGCTTCAGCGAGCGATAGTCGAATTCGCGGAACTGCTCATAGCCGTCAAGAATAAGGTTGATCTCGCGGTGGCAAAGATGTGCGTGATCCGGCAGGAGCATCCAGATATCCTGCACCGGCGGCGCGGTCATCATGTCGTCGAAATCGATCAGCATTATTCCCTCATCGGGGCGGAAAATCAGGTTGCCGCGATGCATGTCGCCGTGAATACGCAGAAATTCCATGTCGTCGAACATCGGAGTTATCACGCCCAGAATCCGGGACGTGACATCCCTGAACCGTTTCATCGATGCCGGAGCCACAAAGCCGCCATCTATCAGATATTCCAGATCCCGCGCGGTTGAAAGCATCGGGTGCAGCCGCACCCGCGTCTCGGCGCTCCGGCGGCTGCCCGCAACATGCAGTCGGCCCGCAAGCCGGCCGATCCGAATCCAGTCGTTGTCGGAGATGATCTCGAACTGCCTCCCGCCCTTTTTGGGAAATACCGCGAAATAAATGCCGTCAACCTCGGCCAATGTGCCGCTGCCCGACAGCGGCATTGGTGCTCCGCTGCCCGACAGCGGCATTGGTGCTCCGCTGCCCGACAGCGGCATTGGTGCTCCGCTGCCCGACAGCGGCATTGGTGCTCCGCTGCCCGGCAGCGGCATTGGCGCTCCGCTGCCCGGCAGCGGCATTGGTGCTATTACCGGAATGTCCTCGGCGGCGCAGTCCGCCGTGAATGCGTGCTCTTCCAGAATAGCCTCGCGCCCCCATCGTCCGGGCCGATAGAACTTGGCTATCAGGCGCGTTCCGCTTTCCGTCTGCAACTCGTAAACCCTGTTGATGTAGCTTGGCAACGGTGATGTAAGCCCGGTGAGATATTCGCCGACAGCCGTTTCAACCGCCTCGATGATTCCGGACGGAGTGAGGTTTTCGAAATCGCCGGCGGCGGTCATCCGGCTTCCTTAGTGAAACTACTCAATGCCGCAATCCTTAATCTTGGTGAGAAGCGTTTTGTAGCTTACCGACAGAATCTCGGCGGCGCGTGTCTTGTTGCCGCCGGTTGCGGCAAGCGCGCGCCTGATGCGCTCGGTCTCCACGCGGCGAAGCGCATAGCTCACGGCGTCGTCCAGAGTGCCGTCCATAGGCATTCCCCTGAACGCGGTTTCACTGTAATCAGCGCCGCAAATGGCCAGATGTTCAGGCAGAATCGCGCCGCCGTCGCAGAGGATAAGCGCCCGTTCGATGGCGTTTTCCAGCTCGCGAACGTTGCCCTTCCATTGCTGGCGCTCCAGAATGTCCAGTGCCTCTGCACTCAATGAAGCGTTGGGGCAGCCCAGCTCGCGCGAGTACCTGGCGATGAAATAATCGGCCAGCGCCGGAATGTCGCCGCGACGCTCACGAAGCGGCGGCAGGCGGATGGGGAAGACGTTCAGGCGATAAAAGAGATCCTCACGAAACGTTTTTTCGGCAACGGCGGCTTCCAGATCGCGATTGCTCGCGGCGACCACCCTGACATACACAACAACCGGATGGACTCCGCCAACCCTTTCAATATGCCCGTCCTGCAGGGCGCGCAGAATCTTGGCCTGAAGCGAAATCTCCATCTCGCCGATCTCATCGAGGAAAAGCGTACCCTTGTCGGCAAGCTCGAACTTGCCCATCCGCCGCTGGTCGGCTCCGGTGAAAGCGCCCTTTTCGTGGCCGAAAAGCTCCGACTCCAGCAGATCGCGAGGTATGGCCGCGCAGTTAACAGCCACGAAAGGCCGCTCGGCGCGTGGGCTGAGGTTGTGAATGGCGCGCGCGAAAAGCTCCTTGCCGGTTCCTGATTCGCCAAGCAGAAGCACCGTGGTTCTGGTGCGAGCCACCTTGCGCGCCTGCTCGGCGGCCTCCAGCATCAAGGGGCTGCCGCCCAATATGGGGGCAAGTCCGGCTGCTGATTTCACGGCGTCCCGCAGCACGATGTTCTCCGCCGCAAGCCGCCGGTTTTCGAGCGCGTGAGCAATCTTCACAAGCAGATGGCCGGTGTCGAAGGGTTTTGTTATGAAATCATACGCGCCAAGGCGCATCGCCTCCACAGCCAGTTCGATCGTTCCGAAAGCTGTCATGAAGATAAACGGGATCGGTCTGCCTTCCTGCCGCGCTGTTGCAAGAACATCGAGACCTGTTTTTTTCGGCATTTTCAGGTCTGTCAACACGAGGTCGATTCCGCCTTCGCGCAGGCGGCGAACCGCCTCCATGCCGTCGGCGGCGTGGATGACCGCGTAGCCTTCGGCCTCCAGCGTGAGGCGAAGCATGTCGGCCATCGATTCCTTGTCCTCGGCAACAAGAATAGTGGCTTTTGCCGGATGTTCCTCCGCAGTGTCCTTGATCATGGTGTGCTACATTATACAGGTTATGGGAATGGACTGGCCGGGTATCGCTGAAGGCATTTCAAAACAAAAACCCCTGATCGGCCGTTTTCAAGCCGATCAGGGGTATTCTACAGCTTGTCACGAAAGACTAGTTTTTCTTGATGAAAAGCTCCCAGCAGCCTTTGTCCTCAAGCTTCACCGATTCAAAAGCGTAGCCCTGCTTTTCCGCAAAGCGCGGGATCGAATCCTCGGCTGATGCCGGGGCATCGCAGAGAATCTTGAGAAGCGTGCCGGAGCCCATCTTTTCAAGCTGCTTCTTCGTGAGAAGAAGCGGATAAGGACATACCCTTCCCATAACATCGAGAGTTTCCGTTGGCTGCATCGATTTAAGATCGGACATTTTTTTGCTCCTTTATGAGTGGATTTTGTTGGCTTTAGAAAAACAGAAGCTGATCGGCAGCTTCCATCTCAGCCATGATTTCGCTAAACGGCACAACCTGAATCGTCATGTCGGCGCCCAGAGCGCTGCCGTCGGCCAGACGATCCTCGCCAATGCCGCGTGACTCCAGATCTTCCTTACAGACAAGAACCTTCAAATCGATCAGCAACGACATCTGAACATGATTTTCGGTGCTGGAAAGACCGTAGTGCTTCATAGCCTGCTGGTTATTCAGAACATTAAGAACACCGTCGCCCACAAACGCAAGCGTGGGAACCACGCTCTCGCCGTCGTTGAGGTAAATTTCCGCTGTCTGGCTGGCCATTGCGTGCGTGAGCGCAAGCTTCGAGTTCTCGCTCTTGTATGGAGGCCGCTGAACGACAAACAGTTGTTTAAGTTCTCTTGCCATATCATTCGCCTCCTATGTGAAGAACCTTGTCGCTGCCAACGCACTTGGCAAGGTACCAGTCCATGCTGTGACGCTTGAAGTTCTCCATCGTATCTTCCTTGTGATAGCCTCTCGCTTCCGCGCAGGCCTCGCAGGCCGTAACCTGAGCGCCGTCGGCTATGAGGCCCTCAACCGTCTTGGCAAGAAAGGAATAATCCTTGAACGCCCGCTGGCCCTTCTTTGAGAGCATAGTTCCGTTTCCGGAAACCCACACATTAACGTCGTGGCCTTTTTCCCTCGCTGCCTTTGCAAGCTTGACGGCAATATCAAGGGAAGTTGAGCCGACAAGCGATGAAAAACATCCTATCGTAAGTGTCGCCATTGTCTGCCTCCTATAACCACACGAATTTGTCGTGTTCGACCATGATCAGGTCAACGAGCTGGCTCATGTCTATCGGCTTGATCTTTCCGTCCACCAAATCGCCCGCCGTAAACCCCCGCGTCTCCATGTCTTCGGTGAGAACGTAGAAATCAGCCGCCTTGTCCAACACATTCGATGGTTTGCCGTCCGTTTTCAACACGGCATGATAAATGCCGTTTCCCGCGAGCACAACGCTCAGCTTCTCAGCCTGAAGCCGTTCGTAGGTGCTTTCCGTCCTGGCTTGTTCCGTTAGTATTACACCTAACTTCATCAGCCCACCTCCGCTTTTAGATTAATGCCAGCCAATAAATGGTGCGGAAGTTTATAGATAACCTTCCGCGTTTGTCAAGCAATATGAAGCAAAAATTCACATTCGGGGGAAACTATTTCTTCGGCGCGTGAACCGCCATGCCATGCACATCCTCGCACGCCTCCATTATGCCCTCGGCAAGCGTCGGATGGGCATGAATCGTTTCCGCAATCTGTTTCGCTGTAGCGCCTGTTTCCATCGCGATCGCCGCCTCGTGAACAAGATCCGACGCGTGCGGCCCGACTATATGAACGCCGAGAACCTTATCCGTGTCCGCGTCGGAGATAACCTTGATCATTCCGGCGATCTCCCCCATCGCATGAGCCTTGCCAAGCGCGCGGAACTGGAAACGTCCGATCCTCACGGCCAACCCCTTGTCGGCGCACTGATGCTCCCGCAGCCCCACCGAACCGATTTCGGGATGCGTGAAAATCGCAGCCGGAACCACATCGTATTTCATCCGGGCATCGTGGCCCATGATGTTCTCGACCGCTATCAGCCCCTGCTTCGACGCCACATGCGCCAGCATTATCCCGCCGGTTACATCGCCGATTGCGTAAATGCCGTCAATGTTGGTCTTCATGCGGTCATCCACAAGTATCTGCCCCCGGTTTCCGAGCGCAACGCCGGCCTCAAGCAAGCCAATACTCTCGCTGTTTACAGCCCGGCCTATCGAAACAAGCATCTTTTCGGCCTCGACCGTCTTGCCGTCGGAAAGATACGCCTTCACGCCTGCATCGGTCAGTTCGACCTTTTCGGTCTTTATGTCCTTTATGAGCTTGATCTTTTTCTTCTTGAGTTCGCGCTCAAGCGTTTCGGAAATCTCCGGATCTTCGGTTGCCACGGCGCGGGACATCATCTCTATCATCGTCACATCGGAGCCGAGTTCCTTGTAAATAAACGCAAACTCGCAGCCGATCACGCCAGCGCCGATAATCAGGAGGCTTGAGGGAACCGTCTGAAGGTTGAGAGCCTCGTCGCTGGAAATGATCTTGTCGCCGTCAAACGGGAAGACCGGGATCTGCGCCGGTCGCGATCCGGTTGCGATGATTATCGCGTCAGCCGTCACGTCCCGAGCGCCGCCGCCTTTCAGCTCAACCTCGATGGAGCGATCCGGACGAATCCGTCCGCGCCCTTCAACAAGCGTCACTCCCCAGCTTTTGAAAAGTCCGCGAATTCCCTTGACCTGCGTGGAAACAACCTTGTCTTTCCGCGCCATGATCTTGTCGAGACGCGCGGTTATTTCGCCGCCTATCTCGATGCCGAACTCGTCGGCATGTTTCACGCGGTCGAGAGCCTCGGCGCAAGCCAGCAGCGCCTTCGTGGGAATACATCCTCTGTTAAGGCATGTTCCGCCCACCTCGGTGTTTTCAATTACTGTAACTTCCGCGCCCATCTGGGCGGCTCGTATGGCCGCCACATATCCGCCCGGCCCCGCTCCGATAATCGCTATTTTCATGGAAAATCAGTTCCTCCTTGTTATTTTGTATCGATCAGGCGCGCAAAACGCCTGCACAGCAAAACGCCCGCAAGACGTTCAAGCCTCCGGGCGTTTACATGGCCTCGAAATCAGGAAAGGCGGATTACTTCGATTCTTCCTGAACGAACTTCGTGTACGCCTCGGCGCTCAACAAAGCGCTGGTGTCGGCATCCTCGTCCAGTTCCACAACGGCGATCCACCCGCTGCCATAAGGATTCTCGTTGACTATTTCAGGCGCGTCATTGAGCTCTTCGTTGATTTCCACAACCCTGCCGCTAACCGGGCTGATAATGGATGACGTGGCCTTTGTCGATTCAATCTCGCCAAGATCGTCGCCTTCCTGAACGGCTGCGCCGGTTTCGGGCAGCTCTATGTAAACCACCTCGCCCAAGGATTCCTGGGCATAATCCGTTATGCCGACAGTTGCCCTTTTACCGGATATGCGCGCCCAGGTATGCTCCTTGTGATATAGCAAATCGTCTGGATTCATAAAACCTCCTCGGAGAATATTTTTATCGTGAAATAACCGTAAACCCGCAGTAGAAGCCAATATTAATGGGCGTAAATTCTTTTGTCAAGCAAGACAGCCGGGTTCTGCAACACGTTTCGCTATTCCCTGCCTGCAACCGATCCCTTGATGCCCTCGTTTTTCCATAGCAGCTTACGGAACGCCTCGGCATCGGCCTGACTTCTGAAATGTCCAACATAGACATTGTGAGCCGCTGCCCTGCCACCTGCTCCAATGTCTTTGATGAGTTCCGACGAATAGCCCGCCTGACGCAGCTTCGCATGAATTCGCTCCGCTACGCTCTTTGATCCGTCGAGTCCGGCAATCTTTACGGAATAGAGCGAGTATTTCCGGGTTTCCGGCTGAGCCGCCGCCTGAATGGTTTTTCCCAGCCTGACCTTTTCGGAAGCAGGGGGGCGCTTGACCGCATTCGTTGTAGTCGTTGTTGTCGTTGCGGTCGTGCTTGTGGTGCTTGTAGTTGCTGTTGTGGCGGCGGATGTGGAGATTGTGCTTGTTGTCTGAACCGTAACATCGGAGCTTCCGGAATTATCCGTGCGAAACGCCATAAAAAACGCGGTCGAGACGGCGAAAAGCGCGATAAAAATAACAATTCTGCGAATTATAGCACGTCTGCGCTGGCGTTTTTTGAGTGACTCAACAATGGATTTTACCGCATACTGGTCGAGTTCGGTATCGAGCAGCGCCTCTTCCAGTTCCAGGATAATATCGGAGCGTCCGGTTTCAGTATCTTTTCGCTTTATGGCCATGCAGCTTCCGCCAGTGTATCATTCCGGGGATTATTTCACATTAAGGCATCTGTCGGCAAACTATAACTGACCGCAAACCAATAGAAGCCCGGTTTCCGGCCGGATCAGCCCTTGCCGCCGGAAAGCCTTTTGCGCGTTTCCCTCAATTCGGCGGTACGGTCGATGCCGCCATACCGGCTTTCGTAGTAAAGACGCGCCGATCTCGCCGCCTCCCCCGGCCCGCCCGATTCCGCCACTCTCGCGCCGTGCTCAAGAGGCGTTTCGCCGTCCCTCGCCCCATATCCAAGCCGCGCCAGTCTTCGCCTGATTTTCATGTACTCGCGCTGCGCGGGCGTTAAGGCATATGCCGCGCGGCGAATCCGCAAGCGCCTTATCAACTGAATCAGGGCGATTGCGGCAAGCGAAACCGAAAGCGGAACGATCATCTTGCGCAACTGCGGCGGCCAGCCGGCTATCGCCGGGGTCATTATATCGATGCCTGTTTCGACGGCTCTGATCGCGTTCCGCTGGTCGGCCGACGAGAAGCCCACGACATACTTGAGCCATGCAAGCCTGATCGTGTCGAAGTAAATATCAATCGAGGGTTTGATGAGAAACGGCGCGGGCGGCGTGGGATCGAAGCGTTTCCAGCCGCCGTCGATATATGCCTCCACCCACGCATGGGCATCGCTTCGCCGCACAATGACGTATCCGCCAACCGGGCTTGCCTCGCCGCCCATGAATCCGGTCACTACACGCGCCGGAATTCCGGCGCTTCGCAGCATAAGCGTCATCGCCGTGGCGAAATGCTCGCAGTAACCCGTGCGCGTGTTTAAAAGGAAATCCTCTATCGGATTAACGCCCGGAGGAGCGGTGGGCGGATCGAGCGAGTAGCTGAAACGGTTTCGCAGGAACATGCCGATTTTCATTGCGCGCTCGTAATCGCCCGTTGACCCGTCTGTTATTTCGGCGGCAATGCGCGGAACAGCCTTAAGCGCGGGCGGAACCTGCAAGTAATACATCGGCGCTCCGGAATCGTCCGGCGGAAGCGCCGTGTTTGACCGTACCGTGTAGCTGATCCTGCCGCGCGGCTCGCGTGGAAGCCTCACAACCTGCCTGTCGTCGCTAATCAGGGCGCGGAAATCGCTCTCGATCTCGACCGGACGCGAAAGAGCGATCAGCACATTCGAATCCATCGGCTCAAGATATATCGTCTGTTTCACAAGCGGAGCGCTGTAATCGCGCTCACGAAGGTGGAACCTGTTGTCGATGGGGCTGATCGTGCGCTCGGCTCCGCCGTGCCGATGCCATGCCGTCCCGTCGAACACCTCCATTGTTGTGCCGCGCCAGTAGAGCGGTCGCGGAGCCGCGCCCTCGATTTCCGCCCGCATCACGATGGTGTCGTCACGCTTCACGCCCTCGTATGAGCCGAATTCCACAGCCTCGGTGAATCCGGTTGCGTTTATCTTTTTGACGTGGGATTTTCCCCAGAGGCCCAGATGTCCGGCGCGCGGTAATGCAACGAAAAACACCGCAAGCAGCATCAGCATCCGGAACGAAGTGCGCACCGCCGCGCCGGTTACCGGAACCGGATTTTCGCTCCTAAACTCGTTCAGGTAGCCGTCCATCTGCGAATATACGAGGTTCACCATGAAGGCAAGAAGCAGGGCCGCGAACCAAATCGACAGCGTCATTTCGGAAACAAGCACCACCTGCAGAAGGCCCATGAAATGAACCTGCGTGTGATCCTCATGCCCGGCGATGTCGAAGCTCTTGAGCGCCTGAAACGCTATCGTGAGATGAGTTACCGAGATCAGTATGTCGCGTGAAACGACTGCCGTATCGAGGATGAACAGGGCAAGCTCAAGGAATACCAGAAGCCCCACTGTCCGGCGCGGCAGGGGAGGAATGTTCCTGTACGTCCTTAGATAGCCGATTGGCATGAAGACGGCAGGCCATGCAAGTAGCGGATTGGTCATGCCGGTAAGCACAAGAGCGACCGACGCCGTTATTGAGGTAAACGCGGTTGAGAGCCTAAACGATGTCCGCCGCATCGATAACCAGATCGAAGCCCGAGTATTCGCGGCCTGACGCCGCCACCGCAATCGCGAAGCTGCCGGACGGCGGGGAAACGTTTTCAGTACGGCTTTCAGTCATGCCGATTCCGGCGAGTATTTCGAAAATAGCGTGCAGATGCGCGCGCGAGTTTCCAAAAGGCGTTTCCAGACCGTCCGAAAACATGAACATCACGGCATAATCCAGATCGATCAAACGCGAGGATAAGGATGCGGCAATTGACACAGCCTTTTCGAATCCGTCCGGATTCTGCCTTGCCGTGCCATCGAGATACACAAACGCCCGCCGGGCTTCCTGCAACGAATACTCCTTTACCATAATATCCGCGGTGCGGGCCGACGCCTTCCAGTGTATGCGGCGATAACTGTCGCCGGGACGGTATTCACGCGTATAAAAATACTCATCCCCGCCGCCCGCGCTCATGCCGCGTCCATTCACGGCAGACGCAATGCTGCCGGCAAGAATACTGTCCACATCGATCAGGCGCGGATAGACCATAACCATCCGCTCAACCGGAACACGGCTGGTTCGCACAAGAAGCCCGAACGGAAACCCGCTGGATAGAAGCGCTCCGCCTATCAGAAGCGGCCCGCGCCTCTTCGGAGTGAACGAACACGGACACCGGTAGGTTCCCCCGCTCAACAGCCGTCCAACCCTGAAACCTTGCGAATCCGGCACGCCATCCACGCGCACGAAAATATCGTATGCCGAAAATTTCTTCCGCCTGCTTATAAGGTTTAAAGTAAGCGATGCCGGGCTTCCTGCAAAAAACAGCATGGAAGATTCCATCTCCATGACCAGATCGCGCATGTTGGCGCGGACAGCGAACCACGAAACCATCAGCATGCTTGCCGTCATAGACAGGATCAGATAAATAAGATTGTTGCCGGTATTGACGGCGGCAAGCCCAAGCAGAAGAGTGAGCAGGATGAAACGCCAGCCCTGCGCGCTGGGAAGCGTACCGGGGAACGGCGCGGCTTCGGTTCCTGTCTTCACACCGGCGGCGGAATCCGGCGCAGGATTTCGGCAACCGCGTCTGCCGCCGACGGCCCCCCTCCCCCGGTTTTCATCATGATCCGGTGCGCCAGAACAGAAACGGCAAGCGTCTTTATGTCATCCGGCACAAGGTAATCCCTGCCGTCGCAGTATGCCATCGCCCGCGCAGCCGCCAGCATGAACATCGCGCCGCGCGTACTGGAGCCAAGCCTTATCGACGGCGATTCGCGGGTTGCCCTGACTATCGCTAGAATATATTCGACCAGCTCGACGTCGGCGCGAACCTTCGCCGCATCATGCTGCATCGAAACAAGCTCCTCCGTGGATGCGGCCGGTTTTATCCCTTCCGCGCGCTCCACCCCCGACAATTCAACAAGAACCTTCTTTTCATCCTCCATTGCGGGATACCCCATCGAAAGACTCATCATGAAACGGTCCAACTGGCTCTCCGGCAGTGGAAAAGTTCCGTGAAACTCAACCGGATTCTGAGTGGCGATCAGCATGAACGGGGTTGGCAGATGATGCGTTACGCCCTCCTGAGACACCCGGCGCTCGTTCATCGCCTCAAGAAGCGCGGATTGCGTTTTCGGATTGGTTCGGTTGATCTCGTCCGCCAAAACTATGTTGGAGAAAATAGGCCCCTTGCGATACTCGAACGCATCGGATCTGCGGTCGTAAATCTGCGTTCCAAGTATGTCGGACGGCAACAGATCGCTTGTAAACTGGATTCGCTGAAAGCTTCCGCTGATTACACGCGCTAATGCGTGGGCAAGTGTCGTTTTTCCGACACCCGGCACGTCTTCTATCAACAGATGCCCGCCGCCGACAAGACAGACAACAGCCTTGAGAATTACGTCGTCTTTTCCATGTATTACAGCGGCTATTCGTCCGATGATCGTTCCGATGCTGCTCCGCACAATAACCTCCCGCCATGCAGTTACCAACATTAATCATTACACAAATATCGGAAACCGCAAATTGTCGAAGTAATCTTGTCGATTTTTTTTACAGGAAACTAAACACAATACAGTCAGTATCCGGCATGTAGCCATATTTTACGGCGAAGACAGCAGAAATAAGCAGCAAACTGATTGAGATATACAATTAATTCACAGGATCAACCCTGTCGGAATACTTTACAACTAAATGGCAATCCCGAATCGTTCTTACGCTTTTCCTTTATCGCACATACAGTTATATCACATGGCCCGCGTTTTGCAGTGCAAAACGGCAGAAATAGAGGATGCAACTTTGCGGAGGGGGCTTCTTTATTTCAACTGGTCGGCGGCTAACATAGATACACAGAGCCGCCGGGTATTTAACCAACACGGCGCTTGTTACACAACGCCAGTGGGTATTTACCAACACGGCGCTAATAGCGCCGTGCAGGAACGAACACCGCGATTAGCGGTTAACAATATAGACGTTCGTCAGCACCAGAGATAGACAAAATGGGAGAATTCATGCAAAGGGAATTTGAAGACGAATTCAGGCCGTCCGGCAGTAATTGCAGCAATTTCGAAAAGCCTCGCGTAAAGAAAAATGAAATCTTGCTTTTACTAACATTTATATCGATTCTTACCGTAATCACCCTGTTCGATGCCAATATTGAGACGTCCGCCTTCTTCACAGCGATTTCGAAGCCGCTTGGCGGCCTGTTTCTGGCTGTGCCTGTTTTTTTCGCCTATTCCTTTAAAAGGCGCTGACCCGGTTTATATTCCGACAAATTTAACCGCTGCCAGAACAAGCAAAGCAGCGGCAACGATGGTTGTTACCTGAAAGACGCGAAGCATTCTCCTGGAATGCGCGTATTCGTGAGCTATTCCCCAGATGCCGACCATCGCATGCAGGATCACGCCCCCGAGAAGCAACATCTCAAACCATCCGGACAATACAATCGTTACGCAAAACGAATCGGGATGCAATCCGAGCGTTGAACCCAGACGCATCACGATGAAGTGAATAGTTATTGCCGGAAGCAGCAACACTGCGGTAATCCGCTGCATCAGCCACAAAACAGCGCCACTCATCCGCAGCACCACCATATCGAGCGCGCTCCCAGCGCGAACAATACAAATCCTGCCATGGCCGCGCCTACCATCAACGGTTTTCGAAAGCGGGTCGGCGCACCCAAATCATGCATAACCACCCTCAGGCCGTTCAAGGCGTGTGCCGTCACAATGCCAAGAAGAAAGATGTCGGCAAATTTTCCGACACTTCCCGACATTGTTTCGCCAATAGCGCTGGAACCGTATGCGCCGCTTCGCATATACATGTGACCGAAAAGGTAGAGCGTCAGCGCTATGCCCGTAATCCTGTGAAGCGCCCATGCCGCCAGATATCCGCTAATACCGGCACGAATTCCGGTCATGTACTTTTGCCGCCAGAAAACGCCTTTTTCACGGCAAGACGCTTCAATCCACTTATCCGGCCTGTAATATCGATGCCCTTCGGACAGGATTCCACGCATTCGAATATGCCATGACACCGCCAAAGCCCATCCGGCCCGGATACTTTATCCAGACGCCTGCCGCCCGCCCTGTCGCGTGAATCGGAGATGAACCGCGCAGCTTTGAGCAAAGCCGAAGGGCCGAGGTATTCGCCGTCCGCCCCGTATATCGGGCATGATGACGAGCAGCATCCGCACATGATACAGATGATCGGCTCAAGAATGCGCTCCTGCTCGGCCTGTGACTGCAATCTCTCGCGCTCCGGCAGCGGCTCATCGTTCACCAGATACGGCAAGACAGCGTCATGCTTGACGAAAAAACCGTCCATGTCAACTACCAGATCGCGCATTACCGGAAAACCGCGCAGCGGCTCGATCCGGATTTCATGCGGCAGGTCTTTCATCAGTGTGCGGCAGGCAAGCATGTTGCGCCCGTTCACGCGCACGGCGCAGGATCCGCACACGCCATGGCCGCAAGACCGGCGGAAGGCGAGGCTTGAGTCGTGGTCGGCCTTGATGGTTTCGAGCGCATCCAGCAGGCGCGCTTCCGGAGGCATCGGCAATGCGAACGAACCTCGCGGCTTGCAGCCGCCGGGTTCAGGATCGAAGCGCCTGATAGTAATAACGTATTGTTTCGTACCGTTCACAAGCCGCATTCATAACATCACGATAAACTACGGCAAATTATACGGCGCTTCGCCAAACTCCAGGTAAATGCCCAGTTTTTCGTAGCCTGTCGGAATTCCCAGAAGCAGCCGGGCGTGTGACGCCTCAACCTCAAAGCCGAACTCCTCGGCTTTTTTCAGCGCGTTTCTGAAAAATCTGGCGGCGGCGGTCCTGTTTCCCTCAAGAAGCCTCAGTTCCCCATAACCAAGCTTGCAGTAAACAAGCCCACGCTGATCCCGCGTGGCCCGGAAAAGCGTCTCTGCCTGTTCATAGCGCTCGTTCGCCGCGCTCAGTTTGCCCAGCATCTTGCTGGTCGTTGCCATGCTCCATAGAGTGTACGCATAGCTCACCCTGTCGCCTATTCGCTTGTAGCGCGACTCCGCCTTCCTGAAATACGCAAGCGCACCCTTAAAATCTCCCGACATGCGGCGCGCGTTTCCAAGACCGCAGTACGAGTACGCGGTTCCGAACCTGTCCTTCATGTTCTCGAATATCTTGTTAGCCTTCGTGTAATGCCTTTCAGACTCCTTGAACCTTCCGGCTATGCGGTTCGCGCCTCCAAGCCCGTTGTGGCAGTAGCCCGCGCCGCGCCTGTCCTTGAGTTTCTCGTAAGCCTTCAGGGCTTCCGCAAAGGTCTCTATCGCCTTGTCGATATTGCCGTGAATGCGGTGTGTGCCGGCGATGGCCCATGTCACGAAGGCATGTCCGCGTTTGTCGTTTTCGGCCAGATAAATGACGTCCGCAGCTTGCAGGTGTTCGAGCGCCGCCTTCCAGTCGCCAAGCGCGCGATAGGCAAGGCCGATTCCGGATGAACAGTCGGCGCGAGCTGGCGGGTCGATGGCGGTCGCCAGCGCCTCGGAATAATATTTTATCGCGTCCTCGAAGTCGCCTGTCATGCGGCATGTGTCGGCAAGCGCGATCCGGCAGTCGAGAGCGCCTTCCGCGTTGCCGTCAATCGTGTAGCAGGCAAACGCCCGCAAGTAAAGATTTACGGCTATTACATATCGCGAGCCTGAGCGGGCCTTCTCCGCATCGGCAAATAATTTGTCAGCATTTTCTGTCGCCAAGCTGTCTCCTTATATCCATGTTCGACTTCTTCATTTCGGCACACGCCGGAAACCACCCGGCTTGTACGAATGAATTTTTTCGGCAATCGCCGCGGCTTCGTCCGCCATGCCGGATTTTTCCATCACATCGGCCAATCTTGAATACAGGTCGAGCGTACCGGCGCCGATTGAGATTCCAGCCGCAGCCTTGCGGTACGCCCCGACGGCGTCGGAATAAAGGCCGCTGTCGCGCAATATATTGCCAAGCAGCAGATTCGCCTCGCGCAAGACAGGGCTGTCATCCGGTATTTTCTTCAGCATGGCGGCGGCCTGACCCGCCAGACCGGTCTGCACAAGAAGCATCGCGGCATCGTACAGCCTGTTTCCGCGCTCAAACGCGGCTATCGCCTTCGGAACGTCGTTGGCGGCAAGGAAAAACCGCGCGGCAAGCTCAAACTCACCGGCAAGCAGATACATCCCGGCGGCCCCCTGCTTGTCGCCGCCCGCATCCAGGCAGTCGGCCGCGGTGCGGAAATCGCCTGTTTTCGCGTAATATGCTCCCGCCTCGGCAAACATGCCGGCCTTGGAATATGCGTATGCCGCCCGGATGAAATTCGCGCCTTCGGCATAAAAACCCGCGGCATCCGCATGCCTGCCCTGCGATTCAAGCCATTCAGCCATTGTAAGTGATGCGCGAACTCCGTCGCCCGCAAGGCGGTAACATCCGGCGGCCTTCTCCTTTTCCTTCATCCGGTAAAGAAGATCGCCCGCCTCGCGAAACATGCCCGCGGTTTTGTAGCATTCGGCGGCGGTGGCCGATTTACCGGCAATCAGGTACATTCGCGCGGCGATGCCAGGCAGGCCGGAAGCGGTGTAATTGAGCGCCGAAGTCTCAGCAAGTTCAGGCCTGTTGCGCGTGCGCGACCGCTCGCGGAAATAGGCCTTTTCGTACATCTCGGCCGCCTTGCGATTGTTGTCGGCTCTTTCGAAAAGCTCTCCGGCTTTTTCGAAATTGCCGTCTTCCTCGTACTCAAGCGCGGCATTCTCGAACATTCCGGCCCGTTCGAAGGCGTCGGCAGCCGAGGCATGTTTGCCTTCCGACGACATCGCCTCGCCAACCTTGTCCCACATGCCGCGCGAAGTCCAGAGATTCCTGAGGTTTGAACGGCTGTCGGCCCTGGCGTACATCTCCTCGGCCTCGTCATATCTGCCCAGTCCCTCAAGCAATTCCCCGGCTGCGACGAAATTCTCAAGCGCGGCGTAGCAGCGAACCGCGTCTTCCGGGCGATCCAACTGCCTGTATATCACGGCGGCCTCGTCAAGCCTTCCGGCCTTTTCGAGTTTCACCGCCTCGCGAACCAAGCCGCGCGAAGCGCCATCCCCTTCGCCGCCGCGCTTCCTGACAGCCCGGACAGCAATCAACACGACAAGAAGCGCGACAACCGCGAACAGGTGCGGCAGGTATCCGGCTCCGGCTATCGTCGAGATAAGCGGCATGTCGCGTAAAATATCCAAGATGACCCGCCTACTGCTTCCTTTCCAAAATCGAATCGAGCTTTCGCATGACCTCGAACCTGTCCGGCGCGCCGAAGAAAGCCGATCCCATCACAAGCACGTCGGCCCCGGCATAGGCAACCTCGCGCGCGTTGTCGGCTGTCACCCCTCCGTCGATCTCGATGATGACGTTTCGTCCGCCCGCCGCCGAATTGATCAACGCGCGGAGTTTTCTTAACCGGCCCAACGACTGCGGAATGAAACTCTGGCCGCCGAAACCGGGATTTACAGACATTATCAAAACCATATCGGTATCCTCTACGATGTCTTCAAGCATGGAAACCGGTGTTGACGGATTGATCGACACGCCGGGAAGCGCCCCCGCAGAACGGATATGGTGAAGCGTGCGGTGCAGGTGCGGACAGACTTCCGCGTGAACGGTTATCCTGTCGGAACCGGCCTTTGCGAAGGCGTCGATGTAATCGTCGGGCCGCTCGATCATCAGGTGCACATCCAGCGGAAGCGACGTGATCTTCCGAACCGCGTCCACCACCAGCGGGCCGATCGTGATGTTCGGCACGAAATGTCCGTCCATCACATCTATGTGAATCCAGTCCGCCCCGGCCGCTTCGGCGTTCTTTATCTCCTCTCCCAGCCGTGCGAAATCCGCCGAGAGTATCGATGGCGCTATCAGTGTCATTTACTGCGTTCTCCTTAGTATTTCTGGTTTTAGTAAGGCCCAAGGCTCACAAGCAGTTGCACGGAAGCCCCCAGGTTCGCGCCCGAAGGCGGATTCTGCGCGATGACGCGCCCGGATGGAACCGTATTGTGATGCGTGTGCGCGGTTCTTGCTATCTTCACGGACTTTTCGAGCGCCAAAATGCGGGATTCCTCCATGGTTCGCCCGAAAAATCCGGGCATGACTATCGAAGCCGGGCCGTCGCTCACATCCACGCCGATAACGCTTCCCTCGTCAAGCGACGTTCCGGCGGTCACTGCCTGAGCCATCACGCCGCCCAAAGGCGCTTCAGCACTGTGTCGCGAAGTCTCAACCTTCAGGCGAAGTCCGCGCGAAGCCGCAAGCGACGTCGCGTCGGCCAGATTGAGGCCAACCATGTACGGAACGGTTGTCTGCTTGCCGTATCGAACCACCTGAAAAGAGACATAGGCAGCAGCAGCGGCCAACAGGATGAAAGCCGCCGCGTACGCAAGATATTTCATGGCGGACAGACGCATCTCCGGGCTATGCCTGCTTCGTCAGGAGCGCCGCGAAAAAACCGTCAGAATGGTGCATGTGCGGCATCGTAACCAAGGCGCGCTCCGAAAGAGGCGGAAACGGCGTGTCTATAAGCTGAAAATCGTTGTTTTTCTTCAAGAATTTATCTATCACCTCAAGCCCTTCCTCAGGTTCGTTCGAGCAGACCGCATAGAGCAGTTTGCCTCCCGGCACAAGAGCCTTCGACACATGTTCAAGCAGTTCGCCCTGTATTTCATGATTGCGAACCAGATCCGCCGCTGTCCTGCGCCACTTGATGTCCGGATTTCGCCTGACCACGCCAAGCGCGGAACAAGGGGCGTCGAGAAGGATTTTATCAAAACGGCAGGGATTTTGCATTGAATAATCTATTAGATCGGCGTTGACCGCCCGGATGCTCCTAAACCCAAGCCTTTCGATATTCTCCCTGAGCTGAGCCATTCGCCCGGAGTCTTTTTCCACGGCAACTATTTCCGCCTTATCCCCGCTGAGTTCGGCAAGATGCGTAGTTTTTCCGCCGGGCGCGGCGCATGCGTCCAGAATCCGCTCTCCAGGCTCCGGCAGCGGCGCATGCAGTTCGAATAAGAGGGGCGCAACCAACTGGGCAGCATCGTCCTGCACCTGAAACAGCCGGTGAAATTCTTGCGGGATGGCCGCGATGGACGTGCCGCGCGGCAGATGAATGCCGCATGATGAGAGCACGGACGGCGCGGCGTCTATCCCTGCATCGTGAAGGCTGGCAATCAGCGCTTGCCGGTCTGTTGCCAACGTGTTCACCCGCAGCGAGACACGCGGAATTTCGTTGTTGGCGCGGCAAAGCGCCTCGGTCTGAGCCTCGCCGTATCTTGCGATCCAGCGTTTGACCAGCCATTGCGGGTGCGAAAACATGGTTGCGATATCCCCGGGCGGATTATTTCTTATCTCATCCATGTTTCTTGCAATCGAGCGAAGCACGGCGTTAACCAACCCCGAAGCCCCGGAACCGCTTCTTTTCACAAGCTCAACCGACTCGTTGACAGCCGAATGAACCGGAATGCGGTCGAGCATCAGCATCTGGTAAGCGCCGATTCTGAGTGCAACCGCTATTTCGGGTCTGGCGGCGCTTAACGGTTTCTTCAGGAATTTCGACAACACCCAGTCGAGCCAGGCCCGGTGACGCTCCACGCCATAGACAATCTCGCGGCAGAGGCCGAGTTCGCGCGAATTGAGCCTATCAGGCCGTTCAGGCCGTTCAGGCCGGTTTGGCTGATCAGGCCTATCCGGCCTTTCAAACAATGCGAATTCCGCCTTCAGCGTGCGTTCGCGCGTCTCCATGCGAAGCAGGATTTGCGACGCGACGCTACGGGCCGGACTTGCCGCCATTGCCGGTAAAAAAAAGAAGGGCTTCGCGAACCATCGAGATATCCACGCGGGTATTGAAGCACGGCCCGAACGGACGCTCGTTCAGGATGCCCAGAATCGAGAGCGGCCAGGTGTCTGATATGCCACTCGAAAGATCGCGCTCGCAGGCCACGGCGATAATCGCTTCGGGCCGGGTCTCAACCACTATCCGCCGCGCAAGCGTGCCGCCGGTTGCCACGAACAGATCCAGCTTGAACTCCTCCGCCAAATCGATCAGATCCTTTATCTCGCACTTGCCGCATCTGGCGCAGTTGAAAACGTTCGATGTCACCCGGATGCTGCATTCGTTTCGTTGAAGACAGTGCGGCAGAAGTAGTAGAACGCGCCTGGCCGGTTTTTTATGCTCCAGGCGCACAAGCCTGTTGCTTGTGTTAATGAGTATTCGCTGCAATCTGTCGCGCTTCACGCCAACGCCGCGCGCCGCCAGATAGAGCAGAGGGTAGATGCCTTTTACGAATACGCCGCGAATGAGCCGGTTCATGAGCGTGACGCTCCCGAAAACCGCATTCCGGCGGAAAAACGCCTGCCCTGAAGAAACGCGCGAACCGGCATGACGCTCTTCCCCGGCGGCTGGATTTCGGTTATCGACAACAGGCCGCTTCCGGTTCCAACAAGAAGGCTGCCCTTATCGACATGAACAATCACGCCGGGGATTCCGACGCCATCGACAACCTGCGCCGCCACGATTCTGACCTGCATTCCGGCAGCCGGAAGCGCGTTCGAGTCGTCCAGAAAAGTATGCGCTCCGGGGCGGGGGGCAAGGCCGCGAACGACATTACGGATGCCGGTTGCGGACAGGGTCCAGTCTATCAGCGCGTCATCCTTCTTTATCGCATGGGCGCATGTCGCTTCCGCGTGGTTCTGTGCCGTATCGACCAGTCGCCCCTCGGCGAGAGCCGTCAGAAACACCGGCAGCATAGACGCGGCAAGCGCGGCAAGCTTGTCCGTAAGCGTTCCGGCGTTGTCGTCCGGCTCGATGGCGATACGTTCAACCATCAGCATGTTTCCGGTATCCATGCCCTCGTCCATGCGCATGAGCGTGATTCCGGTTTCGGTTTCGGCGCACATTATGGCGCGGTTAATCGGAGCGGCTCCGCGATATTTCGGAAGCAGCGACGCATGTGTGTTGAAACAGCCAAGTCTCGGCAGATTCAGGATCGACGGCGGCAGTATCTTGCCGTAGGCGGCGGTAAGTATAAAGTCGGGAGCCACGCGTGAAAGCGCATCGAAAAGCGCGGCATCCCTGGCGGACGGCGGCTGAAGCACCGGAATTCCGAGAGATTCCGCAAGCAGCTTCACTGGCGGCGGAGCGAGCGCGCGCCCCCTGCCCTTAGGCTTGTCGGGCTGGGTGACAACAGCCGCGACATCCGCCAGCGCCGCCAGCGCCCTTAACACGGTTACGGCCAAATCGGGCGTGCCGAAGAAAACGGTCTTAAGCAACGGGTATCAGGCTTCCGCCCGCGAAAGCGACTTTTTGTACCGGCGCCTGAAAAGTTCCTTGCGGAACGCTCCTATCCTGTCAACAAACAGAACGCCGTTTAAATGATCCAGTTCGTGCTGTATCGCCCTGCAGAGAAGATCGGTTGCGACGATCTCCCGATGATTGCCGTCCCGGTCCGTGTATCCGGCGATTACGCGGCCATAACGTTTTACATCGCAATGATATCCGGGTATGCTCAGGCAGCCCTCTTCCGCAACGATCTGTTCCGATGCTTCAATAATCTCAGGATTGATCAGCACATGAACCGGGCCGGGGTTCTCGCTCCCGCTTACGTCTATCACGCAGAGACGGAGCGAGACGCCCACCTGAGGCGCGGCAAGCCCAACGCCCGGCGCGTCGTGCATCGTCTCTATCATGTCGTCGATAAGACGCTGCAATTCCGCGTCGCGCGCATCCTCAACAGAAAGAGCCGGCCTTCTCAGAATGTCTTCGGGGTATTTGCGTATTCGAAGCAATGCCATCGATCAATTCTAACATTATAGGCACGGATAAAGCAGGCGTGAAAATATGGATAACCCTGCCGGGTTGCCCACATTTTCACGCCAGACGGCTGACCATATTTATTGAACTAAGGTAACGACAAAGCAGGACCCTTTTAAATGAGCCTCGACACATCTACTCCAGGTCTGTGGAGTTTGTAGCGGCATCGAAGAACTCGGTAACCCGGTTTTTATTGTCCGACTCCATATGCGCCATGGCTGTGCGCGGATGCTGGTTCAGCACGCCGGTAACCATGTACGGAATGAAATAGCCCCAGTCGATCTTCTCGCTCCACGGGAATATCTGTTTTTCGATGGCTTCCACAATCGGGCGCACCTTGAACTTCGGATTTTTGAGGAAGGAAAGAAGAAGCTCAAGCGGGCAGTTCCCGGCTCCGCGCCCAATGCCGTAAAGTGTTGCGTCGAGGTAGTTGATGCCGGTGATGATCGCCGATATCGTGTTGGCAAACGCGAGCTGCTGATTGTTGTGGCAGTGGATGCCGATAGTCTTGCCGGGCAGCCGCTCCATGTATTTCTTGCCGAGCACATCGATGTCTTCCGAGTAGAACGCGCCGAAGCTGTCAACCAGATAAACAATCGGCACGCGGCTTTTCGCCAGATCGTCCAGCGCCTCGTCAAGATCGCGAATCCCCACGGTAGAAACCGCCATAAGGTTGATCGTGGCCTCGTATCCCTTGTCCATGCAGTGATGCGCGAGGTCGATGGCCGCATCGGTCTGATGCACGTAGCAGGCAACCCTGACCATGTCGAGCGAACTGTCGGCTTTCTTCGGTATGTCGTTGTAATCTATGCGGCCGATATCGGCCATCGCCGAAAGCTTGAGCTTTTTTTCCGTATCGCCGATTATGCGGCGGAGGTCGTTTTCGGCGCAAAACTTCCAGTCGCCATAATCCTTGCGCGAAAACGCCGATTCCGAACTGAGATACCCGATTTCCATGTAATCCACGCCCGCCAGCGTTAGCGCGTGATAAATAGTGCGGACGAAATCATCGTCGAACTGCCATTTATTCATCAGACCGCCGTCGCGCACAGTGCAGTCGATCACCTTTATCTCAGGACGATACATAGCAAAAAGCTCCTTACATGTTGATTTCGCTTCCGAAATTTCGTGAATATCGAAAAGTCAGCTATTTTATACGATCGTGGAGAATTTATTCCACGCAACGGCAAAACTTCACGAACTCGCCCACGTTGTACGCTATGGCGGCCAGGTCGCGCCCCGCCAGCGCATCCCGCCCGAACAGCGAAGTGCTTGTTCCGACGGCGGCGGCTCCGGCATCGAAGTACTCGCGCAGGTTGGCTTTGTCTATTCCGCCCACGGCAACCAAAGGCACATCATCGAACGGCCCGTGCAGATCGCGCAGATATTTCGGCCCGAAGGCGTGGCAGGGGAATATCTTCACCATGTCCGCCCCGGCGGCCCGCGCCGTGTAAACTTCCGTAGGCGTCAGCGCGCCGGCGACAATCGGCACTTCACGATTCCGCGCGTACTCGATCACTGCCGTATCGACGTTCGGCGTCACCAGAAACATAGCCCCAGCGCCAACGGCCCGCCGAGCTTCTTCCATGTTTCGCACGGTTCCGATCCCGAGCAGCTTGCCGGCCGGCACATGCGGCAGGCATTCGGCAACTATCCGCTCGCAGCCGTCGGTATTCATTGTAAGCTCGATAGCCTGAAGACCGGCGCTGAACGATGCAAGCATAAGTTCGCTGAAGAACGCGCCGTCCATTCCGCGTATTATTCCTATAATCGGCACTTTCAGTTTCATCCGGCGATTATACAAAACGGAATGCCTTTATTGTAACCTCTCGGATTTTCGGCTAGAATGTTCGCAATAAATCCCCGTATCAGGAGGCTTCAGTGAGATTCATAGCCCTTGCCATAATGGTTTTGCTTGCACTTCCAGCCGTTGCCTTTTCGGCTGAGGTTTCGGTGGAACACGCGATGAGCGCATATGCAGCGGGAAACATCAACAAGGCGGTTGCCGAGCTGGAGGAGTACGTCCGGCTGCACCCGCAGGACAAAAAGGGCTTCTATTATCTCGGATACGCCTACTACAAGAAGGGGAACATGGATAAGGCGCGGGAGGCGTTCGGAAGCGCCTATCTTCTCGCTCCTGACTACGCTCCTGCGTTGCCTGAGAAAGTTGTCATTCCGCCTGTCGAACCCGAAAAGCCGGCCGCCGCCACCCGGCAGGAGAAATCCGCGGAGCCAAAACCGGCGCAGCCCAAACAGGCAGAGACGCGCTGAACCGGCGATTTCAAGTTATTGACAGCGAAATGTCTGTGTTGCCATGAAGGCTGAGTTAATAATCATCGGCTCGGAGATAATTCTTGGCGAGGTCGAGGACGCCAATTCCGCGTATCTGTCCCGCCAGCTTGCCGACATAGGCATAGAGCTTGCTTTCCGAACCACTGTGGGAAACGACGCAAACAATCTTCGCGAGGCGCTGACGACCGCGCTCCGGCGTTCCGAGGTGATAGTCACGGCCGGCGGCCTCGGCCCCACCGATCAGGACATCACGCGCGCCGTCATTTCCGACGTCACATGCAATCCGCTTGTTTTTCACGAGGAACTGATGGAGCGGATCGAGGAGTTCTTTCATCGCATAAGAAAAACGCCGTCTCCCGGCCACGAGCGCGAGGCATTCATTCCGGAAGGCGCCATTCCCATACAGAATTCCATCGGCAGCGCTCCCGGGTTCATCGTCAAGCACGAAGGCAGAGCGGTCATCGCCCTCTGCGGCGTTCCGGCGGAGCTTCAGCAGATGTCGCGTTTCGGGCTTATCCCGTTTCTCCTTGAGAAGGGCGGGGTTCAGGCCGAGATATACACCCGCATGATCAAGATCACCGGGCTGGAAGAGCCTCTCGTTGCTCGCGTCTGCGAGGATTTAATAAGAAAGACAATGAATCCGGTGATAACGATGCTGACATATCCCGGTGAAATCCATGTGCGCATGAAGGCTTACGGCGAGGACAGGACCGAGGCGGAGTCATACATTGCCGGTGTGGAGACCGAAATTCGCAACCGGTTCGGAGATTTCATATTCGGAGTGGACAGCGACACACTCGATTCGGTGGTGGCGCGCAAGCTGGCCTCAAGGGATATGGATATTTCGGTTATCGAGACGTACACCGCCGGTTCCATCGCGGACCGCCTTTACTGGTCCGGCGAGCATGTGCTGAAGGAGTGCCGCGTGATCGGCAGGCAACGAGACACGCATCTGCCCCGTCAGAGCGAAAAACTGGCGGTTCTGCTTGCAGACATGGTGAGGAAGGAAACCGGCTCGGCAATCGGGCTGTCGGCTGTCAGCGAAACAGCCGCCGGTGTGGAAAGCACGGATCTATGGGTTGCGGTCTCGTCGAGGGATAAAAAGATAGTGACCGCCTATCTCATGGCCCAATCGCCGGATGTGAACAAGGCGAAGGCAGTGTCATTCGCGCTCGACCAGGTGAGAAGGTTTCTGGGGTGATTTTCCCTCGCAACCCCTGCGGTTTGAAATATTAGCCGGCCGATTATGCCCCGCCTGAAGCCTCCCCGGATACCTCGCTAAAGTTCAGGATGTCCACATAGTCCCATTCCCGGTAGGCCATTACATAGAGCTTCCGCTTCGTTGCGTATTTCATGACATTTTCTGGAAACAGTATGCTGCCGAAAACAGGAACAACCTCCAGCCCGTTGTATTCCGGGAAAAACTCCGGCAGACGCGCGGCCTTCTGCAGGATCTCGTCAACATGCTCAGGCTTCGGAGTCGATTTCACCTCGATCATGAAAACGCGGCTCTCGCTTACGGCCAGCATGTCAACCTCGAAATCCTCGCCGCCCGCGCGCTTGCGTATGCGTATGCCGGTATATGTGATCTCGCAGCCGAAGTATTTGGCGATGGATGGCCTGACGGCGGGCGCGATAAGGTCTTCCTCCAAAGTTCCCATTTTCTTTGCCAGATGCGCCCATTGCCTGTTCATCTCCTGCCGTTCGCGGCGCGCTTCGTTTTTATAGTCAGACATTTCGTTCTTGAACTCCGCCATCTCGTTCTTGAATTCCGCCATTTCGTTCTTGAACTCCGACATCTCCCTTTCCAGGCGTTTAAGGCAAACGTCGGTGTGAACAATGAACTGGCCCAGTATGCTTTCAAGACTATCGACTCTCGTTTCAAGCGTCAGCATTCACCATGCCCCCTTTGCGTGTTGAACTCATGTGGGTATTCTAGCACTGTCGATGCGTCAAACGGGCGAAAAACAGCCCACCTACGCTTTCCTGTCTCCCACGAACCAGTCTTTCTTGTCGGCGAAAAGGACGTTGAATGTTGTCAGCGAACCGTAACAGCGTGTTATGTACTGCTGTAGATTGACCTTTTCCGCATCGGTCAGCCCGGACGAATTTATGTTCTGCTCAAGCACGCGAAGCCTGTCCCGAACCATTACGATTTTATGGAAGAACGTCTCTATGGGAATCGGTTTCTCGCTCAATCCGGGCCTGCCCGGCTTGAGAATCATTTCGCCGCCCTCCCATCGTTCGCCGAGCTTCACGGTTCCGATGATTCCTTCCTCGCGCAGAACTTCCCGTATGGCGTTCTTCAGATCGTCCTGATAGATGTCGTCGTCGCTTTCGCCGGGAAAAGGCGTATCCGAAAGCCCGGCGTCGGCTTCAGCGCCGGTGAACGAGCGCACTCCTGCACTGATAAAGTTGACGATGACGTGGTTTGCCTCAACGTGCGCAACCCTTCCCTCGCCCATGTCGGCATGATGGACCACCTGGCCCGAGTGGTAGGATTTCATTACGCCTTCCGCCCTCGCTTAACCTTGTGGCATTCGATGCACTGATCCTTGGGCGGGTGTCCCGGCTTGCGCGGAACCCGCCCTCCGTCGGCGTGGCATTCCATGCAGACTTTATTGTTGTCGAACACGCTGTGAGCCTCGTTTTCCGGAATGCGCGGCGCGCGAGTGCCGGATATGGCGTAAAGCAGGCCAAGCACGGCCAGTACGAACACGATGAATATGGCGGTGTTTTTCATCAGATGGTTTCCCCTGTGCTAAATGAGTTGAAATATCCATAATTCTTACCATATGCCGGGGACATGTCAATCACCAACCCGCTTAAGCGCGAAATAATTTTGTACTGAAATGGATAACTGGCTTCGGTATCGGCGGCAGCCGCCCTTATGCTGAAGTCTTTTTCCCTTGGCAATACCGTGTTGCAAATTAATTTCCGCGCCGCATCGGGTGCAAGCAAGTCAAGCGTTCCAATTATCCGCCTGAAAGCCGTAATATATATGGAGTTCTTTTCTTGTTTGGGAGGGTAATTTGGAAAACAGCATCCCGCAACATGCAGTGCCGGCAACAACACCGGCTCTGAAGCGTCGTGACCGCGACGCGCTGATCCAGTCTTTACGCGCTGGCGTTACTCCGCGCATCGGCGCGAATCACATTCAGGTTGGCCGGGATGCCGAAATCGCGGCCATCGGCAAGGATATTGAGCGCGTGGCCGACGGCGGTGCAAGCTTCCGCCTTGTTGTCGGCGAATATGGATCGGGCAAGACCTTCTTTCTGAACCTGATACGCGGAGAGGCGATGGAACGGAAACTTGTGGTTGCCCATGCCGACCTGAATCCGGGCCGCCGCCTTCATGCGTCGGGCGGAGAGGCTCGCAGCCTGTACGCCGAGCTTGCCCAAAACATCGCCATCCGCACCAAACCGGAAGGCGGCGCGCTTAATGTTGTGGTGGAAAAATTCATCTCCACCTCCCTGAGCGAGGCCAAAAGACAGGAACGCAAGCCCGAAGGCGTGATTCACGAGCGGCTCGAAGAACTGAGCGAACTTGTTTTGGGCTACGATTTCGCTACCGTAATCAATGCATACTGGCGCGGCTATGAAACCGGAGACGACACGAAAAAGGTAAACGCCATACGCTGGCTGCGCGGCGAGTTCAGCGCCAAGACAGACGCCCGCGCGGCCCTTGGAGTGCGCGAGATCATAAACGACGCCGCCATTTACGACCAGCTTAAGCTGCTCGCCGGTTTCTGCCGTCTGGCCGGATACAAGGGCTTGCTGATCTGCCTTGACGAGATGGTGAACATCTACAAGCTCGCGAACCCGCAGGCGCGAAACGGGAATTACGAACAGATATTGCGCATTCTGAACGATCTGGAGCAGGGCAGCGTGGCGGGGCTTGGCTTCGTGCTTGGCGGCACGCCAGAATTTCTTACGGATCCGCGCCGCGGCCTTTACAGCTATCCGGCGCTGCAATCCCGCTTGGCCGAAAACCCCTTCGCCCGGAACGGTTTTGTCGATCTGTCCGGCCCCGTACTGAAACTGGGCAGCCTCAGCCGCGATCAGTTCGCCAAACTGCTCGGCAAGCTTCTGAGCATATACCAAAGCGCCAGCCCGGAACGCGAATTGCTTTCAGATGGCGCTATTTCCTCCTTCATGGCGCACTGCGAGCAACGCATCGGCGAGGCCAGTTTCCGCACTCCGCGCACAACCATCAAGGCGTTTATCGGATTGCTGGCGGTGATGGAGCAGAACGATACGGCCGATTGGCGGGTGTTGCTCGATCAAACCGGCATTGAGCCGGACAGCAAAGATGACATTGCCGGGGTAAGCGATGCCCTTGTTTCCCTGACGTTGTAGCGTTATGAACGACGCTTCCGGTTCAAAGCCCCCCATCGGCAATTTCTTCATCGACAACGGCGACGGCACGGTTACTGACACGCGAACCGGGCTGATGTGGATGCGCTGCGCCATGGGGCAGACGTGGGATGGAACGACTTGCCGGGGAGAAGCCAGTACCTACACGTGGGATGAGGCAATGGCCATTCGGCATACCTTTGCAGGTTACGATGACTGGCGGCTACCTGCCGCTAATGAGTTGTATAGCATTTTTGAAAACCGACAATACCCTGCTATTGACACAATCGCGTTTCCGGGTACACGTACTCAACATTTTTGGTCTTCGTCGCAGCAGGATAAATCAAATCGTGCGTGGACAGTCTATTTTCAATATGATGCCAGCGGCTCTGTTCACAAGAGCAATCGCTTGCCTACCCGTCTCGTGCGAGGCAGTTCACTCACTGGACAATCGCTGGAGTTCTTCCGGCTCTTCGTGAAAATAATCGGTCGCGGTTCTGGCTCGGTATATCGAAATCCCACAAAGTCTAACGTCATTGGCGACGGCATGGACAGATACCCGCCCGACACGTCTGTCACGTTGACAGCAATTCCGGATGCAGGTTCTTTTTTCGTGGGGTGGGGTCAAGATTGCGCTGGAAGCGATACTACCTGCACGGTGACCATGAGCGCCGGCAAGTACGTGACAGCCAACTTCGAAGAAATGCCCCGTGCCCGTGCGCCATTGATTGCTTGTCTTGACGTTGATGTCTCGTTTAATTCGGTTGAAATCAACGAAATGGAAGATGGCAACGAAGCGTTTATATTTTACTTCGACATTACCAACAGGCATACATCAAGAGTTTGTGTCGCACTGCCACTTTCAAGTTACGTTACGAACCAAGGCGAAGAAATAGAGCAGGACGCATGGCTGGAAGACTTTGCTCTTGGAGCGTCTCCAATATCTATTAATGCTGGGGAGTCCGAAAGAACCGGACTAGTATTCAATAAATCGGGTCTTGAATTGATTACAAACGGGGACAAGCTCTACGTATACGTTGATTCACATACATCGTCTCAACGATTCATATTCCTTTTCGTCTGTAACGACCAAACCAATAATTCCTTTTACTTGAACGATGCGTATATTGATGACTCAAAGGTGGATACTGAAGACACGTTGTCTGAACGGAACGATAGTGAGGATTCACAACCATCAACTGGACTTGAAATGTTGCCAAAGGTTGCTGGTATTGTTGCAACACTTGGGATACTGGAAGCCGACCTCGTCAGTACGTTGGGGAAATTCACATCCGAAATCTCCGCGCTTCGCGCCTTGCTTGCCGTCCCGCCGGAAGTTCCGCCCAACGACGCCCCCCCGGAAACCGAATCGCCTCCTACCGCGTTGACTGCCGCCCCATTTTCGCAATTCCTGAACTGGCTGGCCGCGCAGGAAACCGTCTCGTTTGCCGAGCTTCGTGACCGGCTGTTGCCGCTGGACAGGATTCCCGGCGAGGTGATCGACGAAATAAACGATCGTGCGCTCGATCTTGCGGGCGAACCGGCGGTCGAGGAAGATAAGGAGGACGAGTTTATCGTTAGCCGCGAGGTGATGGCGCGGGTTATTGCCGGGTGGGAAGCGGAATGAGCTTGGTTCCCGCCAAGGATTTCGTGTGCGCCATGACGTAAGGCCATGACCGCCCCTTCCAGCACCGCCGCCTTCGAACGCCTTGCCCTGCCGCTTCGACAATACCTGTGGAAACAGGGCTGGAATGAATTGCGGCCGACGCAATGCGAGGCATTGCCGCTGATTCTTGACGGGCAACAGGATGTTGTTATCACCGCGCCCACCGGATCGGGCAAGACCGAGGCGGCTTTTCTGCCGTTGATATCCCGTCTGTGGGACAACGGCGGACGCGGCGTTGTGTTGTATGTCGCGCCGGTGAAGGCGCTTATCAACGATCAGGAAAAGCGTCTCGGCCTGATGTGCGAGCGCATGAATATTCCGGTCTTCCCTTGGCATGGCGACATCGGACAGACCGGACGCAAGCGTTTTCTGGCCGCCCCGAAGGGGCTTGTGCTTATTACGCCGGAATCGCTTGAGTCGTTGCTGTTTCGGAAGGGCAGCGAGCTTCCGCGATTGTTCGGAACCCTGTTGGCGGTTGTGGTGGACGAACTTCACGCCTTCATCGGCAGCGAGCGCGGGCGTCAGTTGCAGTCGCTTCTATGCCGGATGGAAGCGCGAATCGGACGGCAAGTGCAGCGTATCGGGCTTTCCGCGACGCTGGGCGACATGAAACTTGCGGCGGATTTCCTGCGCACCGGAGAAGCAGTGTCAGTGCGGATTGTGAACAGTCCGCCGGATTCGTCAGACAAGAAAAGAATCAAACTGTCGCTCAAGGCGGTCTGTCATGAAACGGATGCCCATCACATAATTGCAGCCGAACTGTTCGAACGGCTACGCAGCGCCAACTATCTCGTTTTCCCCAACACCACGGGCATGGTGGAGTTCTACGCCGACGCGCTGCGGCGGCGTTGCAAGGCTGTCGGATTGCCGGAGACGTTCTTTCCCCACCATGGCCGGTTGAGCAAGAATGAACGGGAAAACACTGAGGACAAGCTTAAGCGCGGCAATCTGCCGGTGAGCGCCATATGCACAACAACGCTGGAAGTCGGCATCGACATCGGCGACATTCGCGGCGTGGTTCAAATAGGCGCTCCCGCTTCGGCGGCAAGCCTTTGTCAGCGCATAGGCAGGGCCGGAAGACGTGCCGGTGCGTCCGCGATTCTGCTGCAATATTGCGCGGTCAAGGAGCAGCCTGACGCGCCGGATTGCGTGCGCGGCCTGTATCCGGACTTGTTGCAGGCAATTGCGGTAACTCGCCTTTTTCTTGCCAAATGGTTCGAGCCGCCTGACAAAAGCGCACTTCATTACTCTACGCTCGTTCAACAGATTTTAAGCCTGATCGGCGAGCGCCACGGTCTGACGGCTGCAGAAGCGTATAAAACGCTCTGCCTGAGCGGGCCGTTCCGGAATGTGAGCGAAGCGGATTTTATCGAATTATTACGCGGACTTTGCGCGCATGGCCTGATTGTGCAGGACGCAAACCGTCTGCTTCTGCATGGAGCCGAGGGCGAAAAACGGGTAAATCGCTTCGGCTTCTTCGCCGCTTTCCCGGACACTGTGGAATACCGCCTCAGGCACAACGGAAAAGAGTTGGGAACGCTGCCGCTAAATCATCGCCATACGGCGGGCGAGTTGCTGGTATTCGCAGGGGAGCGATGGTGGATAGATAAAATCGATCATGACAAGCGCAAGGTTGAACTGGCTCCGTCAACATCAGGCGAGCTTCCGAAAACCGGCGGCGGTTCGACGCCCGTTCATGATCGCGTGCGCGAGGAGATGCGTAATTTACTGGCAGGCAATGACTGCCCGGGTTGGCTGGATACGCAAGCCCGCAGCCTGCTCAGGGCCGCGCGGCGGATGTATCTGGAACTTGGGTTGAACACTAATCGCATTGTGCCGGGAAGCGACAAATTCCAGATGTTTGTTTGGAGGGGGGATCGAACGCAGGATGCGCTCGTTGCTCTCCTGAGGGCCAATGGCGTCAATGCGGCCAATTGTGGAATACATACCGAGATATCCGATAGTTCACCTGAATACATGAAGAAGACTATGGCTAAAATCGCCGCCTCGCCTTGCCCGTCTCCCGCCGGAATACTGAGCCGTGGGGCCGTTGGAAATCCTGAAAAATGGGATTGGGCGCTGCCGGACAGGCTGTTTTACGAAAGCTTCACCTCAAGCCGACTGGATTTGGCGGCGGCTCATGCGCTCTGCCGGGCCGGATAGCTCCCCCCGTGCGTTAACGCCCGCGCGAAGTTTGCTGTGTTTTTCATCCGATGGCTTCCACTGTGCCAAATGAGTTGAACTATTCATAATTCTTGCCATATGCAGAGAACATGTCAATCCGGATCGGTGATAAGTCGCAACTGGCGGGAAACGTCAACTAATTCAAGGAGAAGCCTTCATGCCTATCTTGTCCATGTTCTATGGCATTGTGATTCGAATGTACTTTTACGACAACCAGCAGCATCGCGTGCTTCACTTGCACGCCGAATATGCAGGCCGGAAGGCGGTGTTCAGTATCGTTGACGGGGAGTTATTGGCTGGTGAACTGCCGGATGGAAAAGCCCGCATGGTACAAGCGTGGAGCTAAATCCATCGCGAAGAGCTAATGGCGGATTTGGAATTGGCGGTGAACGGCAAAGAAGTGTTTAAAGTTGAGCCGTTGAGGCAGAAGGCGCTTATGAATCCATATGTGGAATATGTCAGATCTCTTGAGGATGACCTGCTGGAGGTTATCTTCGAGAATGGCGAGCACAGGATATTCGATGTGAAGCCATATCTGCGAAGCGGTGTTTTCATCCGTCTGCGGAACCTCGCTGTCTTCAAGGCGGCGCGTGTGGTAGCCGGTTCCGTGGAATGGCCCGGCGAGATTGATCTGAGCAATGATACGAAAGCAGGCAGGTTGCCGGGCTGTCCGCCGGTGACAGGATGGCAGCCCAAAGCGGTGCTCTGGGCGCTACGCACCAAACTCTATCGTGACATGATGTATATCTCCGCAGCCGTGGTGGAACACCGAAGCCGAAGCCGGTTGGCAAGCCGCCAAACAGTGGTTTGAGGAGCAATTGCTTGGGGGTGTAAAATGAGCCGAAACCACCTTGCTCCAGAGAACTAAATGTCGTGGAAGACGAATAACCGGAGGAAGCTCAGTCCCAGGGAAACCGAGACATAGCGAATAAAGGATTGAGACGCTGCTACGCAGCGCAACGAAGGATTTCAACCTCAACGCGGCGTTCAACCGCCTTTTCCGCTTCGGCATACACATGGGCGGCCACCGGCTCGTCGAGGTAATATTCCCCGCAATTGCGGCAAATTTGGGCAGGCACGTCCTTGATTAGAACAACCGTTGATTCGCGTTGCAGGGTGACGGTTGTTTTGCCGTACTCGGTTTCGCCTGTTCTACAGATCACGCATTTCATTCATTTCCTCCGCATCTTGAAATCGTCGTCCCAGACATCCGCATCGGGCTGGTACACCGTGATTACATGGCACAAACCGGAGGCGGCTTCCAGCGCAATCACAATATGAACAGGCCGGCCGGAGTCAAAGCCAAGCAGCAGTACGCTGGGATGGGGTGTATCGTCCGGATAACTCATTATCATTTCGCTGTTTTCTATAATCATATGGATTGTTTCAGGCGAAATCGAGCGTTGAAACATTCGTTCCATGGCGTGTCGGGTAAATTTGATTTCAGTGCAGTCCATTTCGTTCCGGTAAAACCTTGTACGCCAATTATACCCTGCTTTGCGGCAATGCATGCGCCTCTTCACCGAATTGCTTCCCCCTGCGCGTCTTTTGACGAAACAACGTGCATTCAATCGAATAATTTGCTAAATTGTACAGATACATATGGCGTTGCCGTCGCATCCGCGACCCGGCTCAAGATTGCCGAATAAAATCCCGAAGGGGGACGTACCATGAGTGAAATTATTGACATTGCCGCGCGGGAGATTCTCGATTCACGTGGAAACCCTACCGTCGAGGCGGACGTGCATCTCGAAAGCGGCGTGATCGGCAGGGCGGCGGTGCCATCCGGCGCATCCACCGGCGAGAAGGAAGCCCTCGAACTTCGAGACGGCGACAAGGGCCGTTACCTGGGCAAGGGCGTGACGAAGGCTGTCGGGAACATTCAGGGCGAAATTGCCGATGCCCTGCTTGGCACCGATGCCGACGAGCAGGCGTTCATCGATCATCTGATGATCGAGCTTGACGGAACCGAAAACAAGGAACATCTGGGCGCGAACGCGATGCTCGCGGTGTCGCTGGCGGTGGCCAGGGCGGCGGCCGAGGACGCCGGATTATCACTCTACCGCTACATCGGCGGCTCGAACGCGCGCGATCTGCCTGTTCCGATGATGAATATTCTGAACGGCGGCGCTCATGCCGACAACAACCTCGACATTCAGGAATTCATGATCATGCCCGCAGGCATGGAATCATTCAGCGAAGCACTCAGGGCCGGAGCCGAGGTGTTTCACAGCCTGAAGGCGGTGCTGGCCAGGAAAGGGCTGAACACGGCCGTAGGCGACGAGGGCGGATTCGCTCCCAACCTCAAAAGCAACGAAGAGGCGCTTGCCCTCATCATCGAGGCGATAGCCCGCGCCGGTTACGAGCCTGGCAAGAATATCTTTATCGCGCTCGACGTCGCGGCGTCGGAGCTTTACAAGGACGGCCAGTATTCGTTCGAGGGCAAGATGGTTGAATCTTCTCATCTGATCGACTACTACGGGAAACTGGCGGGGAAATACCCGATCATCTCGATTGAGGACGGCCTTTCGGAACACGACTGGGACGGCTGGAAGAAGCTCACCAAGGCGCTTTCCAAAAAGGTGCAGCTTGTGGGCGACGATCTTTTCGTCACGAACACGAAGATTCTCGAAAAGGGCATAAAGAAGGGCGTTGCCAACTCGATTCTGATAAAGCTGAACCAGATAGGTACGCTTACCGAAACCCTCGACGCCATCGAGATGGCGAAACGCGCCGGTTACACCGCCGTTGTGTCGCACCGATCCGGCGAGACCGAAGACACCACGCTTGCCGATCTTGCCGTTGCCATGAACACCGGCCAGATCAAGACCGGCTCGCTTTCGCGAACAGACCGCGTTGCCAAGTACAACCGCCTTCTCCGCATCGAGGAAGAACTTGGCATAGTCGCGCGTTTCAGGGGCCGCGAGGTTTTCTACAACATAAATGCGTAACAGGGTTAAAAACCAGGTCGACCGGGAGAGGAAGAGGCGTCACGCCATTTATGCCGCCGTGTTCGTGATCGTGGCCGCGTATGTGGGCGCGAATTTCCTGCTTGGCGACATGGGTTACCTGTCCTACAAAAAACTGCTCGGTTCGGCGGACGACATCCGGACCGAGCTTGCCGGCATCAAGGAAAAGAATGCCGCCCTTGGCCGAGATGTGGATGCGCTGAAAAACGACCCGAACGCGATAGAAGCGATAGCCCGGCGGGATCTTGGGCTTGCCAGACCGGGCGAGAAGATCTACGACTACCCCGAAGAAAAGAAATAGCGACAGGCCGTATTCGTGAACCGTCTCAACCTCCTTTTCCTGTGGCACATGCATCAGCCGTACTATCTCGATCCGCTTTCGGGACAGTACAGGCTGCCCTGGGTGCGCCTGCACGGCATTAAAGACTATTACGACATGCCCGCGATGCTCGACGATTTTCCCGCCATACGCCAGACGTTCAACCTCGTGCCGTCGCTTGTCGATCAGTTGAACGATTACGCTTCCGGCAATGCCGGGGACAGGTTTCTGGACATCAGCCTGAAACCCGCGTCCGATCTTTCACATGAAGAACGGGCGTTCATTCTCCAGAGCTTCTTCATGGCAAACTGGGATAATATGATCCGCCCGTTTCCGCGCTACGCCGAGCTTCTTTCCAAGCGCGGAACGCATCCGAATCCGGACGAGACATGGCGGGCCGCAAGGTATTTCGAAACCCGCGATCTGTGCGACCTGCAGGTCTGGTTCAATCTGGCGTGGTTCGATCCGATGTTCCGCGACACCGATCCGTTCCTGCGCGAGCTTGTTCGAAAGGGGCGCGATTTCAGCGAGGCGGAGAAAGCCATGCTCATCGACAAGCAGCGCGAGATTCTGGCCCGCATAGTTCCCAAGTACCGCGAGCTTCAGGATGCCGGGCGGATCGAAATATCGGCAACCCCGTATTTTCACCCGATACTTCCGCTTCTTTGGGACAGCGACCGCGCGCGCGAATGCATGCCGCGCGCCGAATTGCCAACGCGATTCAACCACCCGGAAGACGCGCGCGAGCAGGTAAGGCGGGCCGTGGAGTTTCACACCGAAATGTTCGGCAGGGCGCCCGTGGGCATGTGGCCGTCTGAGGGTTCGGTGAGCCAGGAGATTCTCGGCGTCTTCCGCGAACACGGGCTGAAATGGATAGCCTCCGACGAGGGAATTCTGGCCAATTCGCTCAAGATACGGCTGCGCGACGACGGCGGATGGCTTGCCGATCAGGCGTCGCTTTATCAGCCGTACCGGCTGTCGAACGGCCTGAGCATGATTTTCCGCGACCACACGCTGTCCGACCTCTTCGGCTTCGATTACTACAAAACCGACGCCCGCTCGGCTGTGGAGGATTTCATCGGCAGGCTCCGCCACATCCATAACACGCTTCCGCGAGACCGCGCCTATGCCGTGCCGGTGATTCTGGACGGAGAAAACGCCTGGGAATGGTACAAGAACGACGGGCGCGATTTTTTCTATTACCTTTACGAGCGGCTAACAAACGAATCGTTCATCGAATGCCCGACTGTTTCCGAATATCTGGAAATGCACCCGCCCACGCGGACAATTCCGCATCTTTTCGCCGGGTCGTGGATAAATTCGAATTACAGCATCTGGATAGGCCACGAGGAAGACAACCGGGCGTGGGAGCTTCTGCGTCAGACGCGGGAAGATCTTAAAGGCTTTCTGGCGTCCGGGAGCTTTCCGGCGACTGCTGTAGAGGCGGCATGGAGATCCATCTACGCCGCCGAGGGAAGCGACTGGTGCTGGTGGTACGGCGACGAGCATTCAACCGACACGGCTCAGGATTTCGACGAGCTTTTCCGCAACAACCTGATTCATGTTTATAATCTGCTCGGCAAGGAAACCCCGCAGGCGCTTTATGTGCCGGTGCTTCGCGAAGACAGGCGTGTGCGCGTCGCGCGCGAACCGCGCGGCTTCCTGACTCCAACGCTGGACGGCGAAGTGACGAGCTACTTCGAGTGGCTTGCCTCCGGCATGGCCGAAATAGGCGGAACCGGCGGCGCGATGCACCGCTCCGAAAGCATGATGGCGCGGCTGTATTTCGGTTTCGACACAGAAAGCCTGTATCTGCGCATAGACGGACGCGGAACTTTCCGGGAGATGGACACGCGCGGTTTGTCGTTCGAGATCGGATTCATCCGTCCGCGCCGGATGAAGATCGTCGTTGAACTCGATGGCCTCGCCTCCGGAAGTCTTTTCACCCGCGATAACGACGATTACGTTTTTCTGAAACCGGTTTCATGCGCCTTTGCCGACATGCTGGAGCTTTCGTGCGCCTTTGCCGACCTGGGAGCGGCGGAGCGCGACGAGGTATGTTTCTATCTCTCGGTGTACCGCGGCGGCGAGCTTCTGGAGCGCTGGCCGGACCGCGGCATGATGACGGTTGCCGCGCCCACTCCGCGGTTCGAGGACGAGATCTGGAGTTGACCGGTTGAGGGTCGTAATCCAGCGGGTTTCCCGCGCCAGTGTTACCGTCGATGGCGAAGTTACAGGCAGAATCGGCATGGGTTATCTCATCCTGCTTGGAGTTGGCAAGGGCGACGGCGAGGCGGACGTCGAGGCTCTGGCCGCCAAGATTGTCAAGCTTCGACTTTTCGAGGACCCTCCCGGCAAGATAAACCTGTCGCTTGCGCAAGCCGGCGGAAGCGCGCTCGTGGTGTCGCAGTTCACGCTTCTGGCGCGCTGCGACAAGGGAAACCGTCCGTCGTTCGATCCGGCTGAGACCCCTGCGCGGGCCGAACAACTCTATGAAAAATTCGTCGAATCGATGAGGGCAAGGGGCATTCAGGTTGAGACCGGACGCTTCGGCGCGTACATGGATGTTGAACTTCTTAACGACGGGCCTGTTACAATAGTGCTCGACTCCGCCGATTTGAGGCGTAAACAGCAGTGATTCCGGAGGCTTTACGATGTACGAATTGATGATAGAGACGCGCTTCGCGGCGGCGCACCAGCTAAGAAACTACAAAGGCAAGTGCGAAAACCTTCACGGCCACAACTGGAAGGTTCAGGTGGCTGTCTCAGCCGAAAGACTGAACGAGATCGGGCTTGCCATGGACTTCGGCGACATAAAGGCCATAACGAACGATGTCATCGGCACGCTCGATCACGCCATGCTGAACGAGTTGTTTCCGTTCACCGAGATCAATCCGTCGTCGGAGAACATCGCCCGCTGGATATATGAATCGTTAAAGAAAAAAATCGACACCGACGAAATCGAGGTTGCGTCGGTTACGGTATGGGAGTCCGACACGGCTGCCGCGACGTATTACGAGTAGTTTGGAATTACTTCATCTCCGCAAGCGATGGAATGCCGAGATTGCCGATGAACTTCTGCCCCTCGCCGCTCACTGCGAATTCAATGAACTCGCGTGTTTTCGGCGGATAATCCAGCCTGTTTACTACCAGATAAAGCTTGCGCTTGAACGGGTATTTGCCGGAGATGATGTTTTCCTTCGTGGGCGCTACACCGTCAACCTTCAGCATTTTCACGTTCCGTCTGCGCGCGCTTGCAAAGCCTGTGCTGCCGAAGCCTTCCGGCGTTATCTCGATAATCTGTTCCCATGTGGCAACCGAGGCGTCAAACGTGATGGAATCAGGCTGGAGGACAATTTCCCTGCCCTTCATCACATACCTGTCGAGCGCCTCGCGCACGCCGCTCATGCCAGGAGGTCTTGACATGAACAACTTCAGCGGCATGCCCGGACCGCCGATCCGTTGCCAGTTCATGACATCTCCCTCATAAATCCGCCTGACATCCTCCAATTTTATGTTGTCTGTCGGGTTGGACTTGTGCGTTATGAATACGAGCGCATCCCATGCCACCGGCACGAATTCAAGATAATCGGGATCGTCCGGCCTCTTGCTCATGCAGGATGTCGTGAAGTCGGTTTTATCCATCTTCAGCTCATCGATTCCAAGCGGACTGCCGCCGCCCCGGACAAGAAGCGTAACATGAGGATTTACGCGCTCATACTCCCTTGCCAGATCGCTCAGATAGCCGATGTTGCTCACCGAGCAACCGCTCGCGATAAGCAGCGTGTCGGTGGCAAAAACACAGGCCGGAGCGAGCAGCCACTTGAGCATGAACGCGAGAAAAGGTATAACCGCGCACAATCTCATCCGTATCGCTCCCTTCAAGGTTGACCGTCCAGCACTTTCCGCACGGACTTAATGAGCACGGACGGTTGAACTGGCTTCTGGACGAATAACGTTTTGTCATCCAAAACAGTCTGTGAGCTGAATATATCCTCGGCATAGCCGCTGATGAAAATGGCCTTCATCTCCGGAGCGATCAGCCTGATTTGTTTTACCACCTCTTTGCCGCTCATCTTCGGCATGATGCCGTCGGATAAGACAATATCCACCTTGTCGACATTCGCGGCGAACTTGTCGAGCGCGTCAATTCCGTCGGTCGCCTCGATAACCGTGTAGCCATACTGTTTCAGAATCGTGGCCGCCAGATTTCTGAGAGCGCTGTCGTCCTCGGCAAGCAAAATGGTTTCACAGCCGCCCATCAGCTTCTCGTCTTGTCCGGACCGCGTCTCGTCCGAGACCTCGCCCCTGTCCAGCGGCAGGTATATCTTGAATGTAGAGCCTATTTTCGGCTCGCTGTATACGTCTATTGCGCCCTTGTGCTGCTTCACTATGCCGTAAACCATCGCAAGACCCAGCCCGGTTCCCTTTCCAGCCTCCTTGGTTGTGAAGAAAGGATCGAACACGTTATTTTTGATCGCGTCCGTCATGCCGCATCCGGTATCCGTAACGGCAAGAAGGGCGTAATCTCCCGGCTCGCCGAAACCGTGCATTCCGACAAAGGCGTCATCGAGCGTAACAAGGCTGGTTTCGATGATTATCTGCCCGCATTGGGAAATCGAATCGCGCGCGTTGATCACCAGGTTCATAAGCACCTGCTCTATCTGGCCGCGGTCGGCAAACACCGGAAGCCCATTCTCCTTGCTGACAACCTTGAGTTCGACGTCTTCACGCAGCAGCCGGAGCAGGAATTTCTGAGAGTTCTCGACGGTTGCGCATAGGTCTATGCGCTCCGGACGAATAATCTGCTTTCTGCTGAACGCAAGCAGGCTTTGCGTGAGCACAGTGGCGCGGTGCGACGCGTCCAGTATCTGTTTCACGAAATACCTGTTCGGGTCGTCGCCGCCCATCTTCATCTCCATAAGCGCGGCAAAGCCCATTATCGCGCTCAGGATGTTGTTGAAGTCGTGCGCAACGCCTCCGGCAAGCTGGCCGACAGCCTCCATCTTCTGCGCCTGCCGTAACTGTTCCTCGAGTTTCTTCTGCTCGGTGATGTCGATCAGCGTGCTCAGGAATGCCGGATTTCCCTTGTATGTGATCGATCTGCTGAACAGTTCGGCATAGCGCTCGGAGCCGTCTTTGCGCAGTATGCGAAATGCAAGCTGAACGTTGTCGGCCTCGCCGGATATTCTCTTGCGGAGCGATTCCCTCTGCATCTCGCGATCCGCCTCAACCACCATGATGTCCGGTGACAACCCAATCATCTCGGCGGTGGTGTAGCCCGTCATCTCGGCGAGCCGTGCATTCGCATACGCGAATACGCCGTTTTGCAAGACCGCGATGCCGGTCAGCGATTGCTCTGCCAGCGCCCGGAACTGCTCCTCGCTTTCCCTGATAGCCTTCTCCGCCCTGTTTCTCACGGTTACATCCTCGATCACCGCGTGCGAACGCACGACGATCCCCTCGGAGTTACGTTCGCCGGTGGCCGAAAACAGCACGTCAATGATTTCACCGCTCTTTTTGACAAGCTGAAGCGGTATGCAACCGGCTACACCGGTGCGGAAGAAGGTTGGCTGAACCACCTCGACCACGAATTCCCGCGATTCCTCAGGATAGAAATCCGCCACCTTTCGCCCGATTACCTCGCCTCGCTCGTAGCCCATGCTTCTGAGCCAGTAATTGTTGACTTTCACCAGAATTCCGTCTCGGTCAATCGATTGCATCATTACGGGCGTTTCGTTATACAAAGCGTTCAGCCGCTCGTTTTCCCGGCTGACCCGGACGTGCGCCGACGCAAGCGACTCGCGCATTCTGGCGAGGCGGCTTCCTTGCCGCGTATTTGGAGATTCACAACGCAAGTCTATTTCATACCTCCTATCACCGAATTGACGAGACTGCCGAACGAGCCGTCCCGCTTCATCCCGCGCGGAAAAGCATCGCAAGAATGACTAAATAAACATGGTAATCGCCGCATATATCGAATTACATCATCTTAATCGGCAGGTGACAAACGGATATTGAGTTATGAAACTCGGCGTTGAAAAACATCGGTTTGCGGAAGTCGGATGGGTAATGTGCAACATAACATGTTATTTTCACGCTTCAATTGGCAGAATCTTATGTCCACAGCCCTGCCGGGGCTGAGAACCCTGTTCAGGCAAAAATCAGAAAGAGCAGAAACGTCACGCCCGCGCCCAAGACCCCGCCGACGACAACCTCGGCAATCGTGTGGATCTTCGAGGCCACTCGGCTTGAGGCAACCGCAAGGGCAAGCATCCCGACCATTGCCGACACCGCGGGCTGATTGAACAAGTAGCACACCGACGCCCATACCGAGAACGAAACAGCGGCGTGGCCGCTCGGCATTCCGCCCTGAAGCGGCTGTCCCTTGCCGGTTAGAGCCTTTATAAGCACAACCAGAATCAGCACTATCACCAGCGCTATCACCGCCACGTCGGGAGCTGAATGCCGGCTTACATGCAGACCGTACGTGAACACCCGTTTTATCGGCGGGTATAAAATGATATAGGCCACAACCAGCGCGCCAAGAGCCGTCACCAGAACCGCCCCGGCGGCAACGTCCTTGGCCGCCTTCGCCTTGGGGTGGAAGTCCAGCGAAAAGAGGTCTATCGCCGCCTCCAGCGCGGTGTTCAGCAGTTCGGCGGCCAGAACGATCATGACCACTATCGAGATGGCGATGAACTCGTTCCTGGAAACACCAAGCAGCGTGCTTACAAGCAGCGTCAATACGGCGGCATAGAAATGATAGCGCAGATGCCTCTGCGTGGCCGCGGCGTGAAGAATGCCCTCGATGGCATGGTTTGCGCTTATAATCCAACGCTTAACCGGCATCCAGAGCCTCCATCAACTCGCGCTGTCTGGCGATCATGCGCGCTTCGTCGGCTTCGCCGGTTTCGTGATCGTAGCCCGCAAGATGCAGAAGGCCGTGAACCATAAGGAATGTCATCTCGCGTTCAAGGCTGTGGCCTATCAGCCTGGCCTGCCGTTCCGCCTTGGGCGCGGAAATCACGATGTCGCCAAGAATTGTCGGGATTCTTGATGTCATAGCGCCAGCCAACTCGCTGCTGTCCAGCATCGGGAAGGAAAGCACGTCGGTTGTGCGGTCGATGCCGCGCCATTGGCTGTTCAGCGTCCGCATGTGCCGGTCTCCGCAGACTACTATGCAGACCTCAGCCCTTGAAAACCCCAAGAGACCCAGCGCCTTTTGCGCTCTCCGTGCCAGTTTCCTCCGCTGCGCCGGAAGCGCTCCCCATCCGCGTGTCAGCATGCTGGTCAGTTTTATCATCGATGCCCATCCCCGGATAATCTATCCGCTTGTGAAAGATGCTTGTGAGAATATAGACGAAACGCTCCTTTATGCGCTGCATGTCCTTCAGTGTCAGTTCGCATTCATCAAGTTGCCCTTCGAGGAATATTCTGGTCGTAAGCTTTTCAACCAGAGCCGAGATGCGCGCGGGAGTCGGATCGGTCAGCACCCTCGACGCCGCCTCCACGGCGTCGGCCATCATAATTATCGCCGCCACGCGCGTCTGCGGCCTTGGGCCGGGGTAGCGGTAATCGTCCTCGTTTATGGGCGGCGCTCCCGGCTCGTGCATGTTTCTGGCCTTCTGGTGAAAATACGTCATCAGGCTGGTTCCATGATGCTCGCGAATGACGTCGATGATCGGTTCCGGCAGCTTCTGAGCCTCCGCCATTTCCACGCCGTCGCGCACATGGGAACTTATGATGAGGCTGCTCATGGTGGTGGAGAGTTTTTCGTGGCGGTTCACCATCGACTGCTGGTTTTCGATGAAGTAATCCGGCATCTTGGCCTTGCCGATGTCGTGATAGTAGGCGCTCACGCGGGCAAGAAGCGGATTGGCTCCAACGGCTTCCGCCGCGGCCTCGGCCAGATTTCCCACAATGATGCTGTGATGGTATGTGCCGGGCGCGTGAACCAGAAGATTTCTGAGCAGCGGCTGGTTAAGGTCGAGAAGTTCTATCAGCCTGATATCGGTTGTTATCTTGAACGCGCTTTCGAGAGCCGGAAGGGCCATCGACACAACCGCCGTGACCGCGATTCCGTTTATCATGCTGAAAACCAGAATCGACGCGCCCATTGCGGTATGCATCTCGCCGCGAAGAAGCGCCGCGGCCAGTCCGGCAAGCACGCTTGCGCCGCTTACATACAGGCCGGCCCGAAGCACCGCGGAGCGGCGCTTGCATTGGGCAACCTTGAACGCGCCGCTTATCGAGCTGACGAAGACGAAAATGGGATAGCTGAAGTCCTGAAGCCATAGCGCGGCGCAGAAGCTGAGTATCGTAGATACGATTATCGCGGTATGAACATCGATCAACAGCGCCGCCAGCATCGCGCCTGAGGCAAGCGGAAGGCCGTATATCACCGCGTCGTGCTGAAGGAAAGCCACTCCGTAGGCAATGCCCTCCATCAGCAGATAAGACACTCGCCCGGTAAGCAGCGTAGTGGCGATGAGCACGGCAACCAGCAGCAGATTGCCAGGATTTTCTATGAACTTCGGCCTGTACCGGGCAACGTCGCGCTGGAAAAGATAGAGCAGAAGCCCGGCTGAAAGTATAACCCCCGCCGTACCCTGCCATCCCATGCCCTCGTGATATACGAGCAGGCCGATAAGCATGGCGCATCCGCCCACAAAGCCCTGCCCGATGTAGTCGCGCCACGACCTGCGCTGCGCCCAGAACGGAGTTCCGGGCTCGGCGGATTGGGGCTGCGCGAATTTTTTAATCGCCATCTTCAATCGGCATCTTTCTTCGTGTGCCGCTCGTAGGCCGTCACTATCGACTGCACAAGCCTGTGGCGAACAACATCGCGTCGCTTGAAAAGCACGAATTTGATCCCTTCGATGTCCTTTAGAATTGTCTGAATCTCGACAAGCCCGGAGATTCTGCCCACCGGAAGGTCAACCTGCGTGACGTCGCCGGTTATCACGGTCTTTGAGTTGAAGCCGAGGCGGGTGAGATACATCTTCATCTGCTCCGACGTGGTGTTCTGCGCCTCGTCCAGAATTATGAACGAATCGTTCAGCGTGCGGCCCCGCATGAAGGCAAGCGGCGCTATCTCTATGACGCCGCGTTCTATCAGGCGGTTGGCTTTTTCGGCGTCCATCATGTCGTAGAGGGCGTCGTAGAGCGGGCGAAGATACGGATTCACCTTCTCCATCAGATCGCCGGGCAGGAAGCCGAGGCGTTCGCCCGCCTCGACCGCCGGACGCGCCAGAATGATCCGGCCCACCTGCTTGCGGTTCAGCGCGTTTATCGCCATCGCCATGGCGAGATAGGTTTTGCCGGTTCCCGCCGGGCCGATGCCGATAACGATGTCATTGGTCTTTATAGCGTCCAGATATTCCCGCTGGGTTTCGGATTTGGGCGTAATGAACTTACGCTTCGACGAAACCGGAATGGTGTTTTCGAACAGCGTCTTTATCGATGAATCGCCGTCGCCGGCTATGTTTCTGATGGCGTACCGGATGTCTTCCAGCGTGACGTCGTAGCCGCTGTCGTTTATCTCGGTCAGTTCGGTGATGAGCGTGATTGCGCGCTTGACCCTTTCGGCCTCGCCGTTAAGAAACACCTTGTTTCCGCGCGCGCCCACGGTCACGCTCATGTCTTCCTCGAAGAACGGGAAGGCTCGGCTCAACTGGCTGTGCAGAAACGCAAGCGCCCGGCCGTCGGGCATCTCGTGCTCGATGGCCGCTGCGTCGGCATGAATTTTTCCGGACGTTTGCACGGTTTCATCCTTGTGTTCGGCATGATGGCTGCCGCGCGGCTTGTGTGTGTTTTTATGCATTATGTTGATGTTGCCGGCGGTTTTTAACGTGACTGCACGAATGCCTGCACTGCCTCGTTCTTGCGGAGCTTCTCGGCAGCCGCGTCGGCATCCGGCCTGTTGGCGTATTTACCCACCCTTACCTTGAACATGGGAGTCTTATCGGCGGAACCCGGCTCGATCATGTAGGCGTCGAAGCCTTTTTTGCGAAGTTTATCCACGGTGTGCTCCGCCTCGCGCAGTTTATTGAAAGCGCCAACCTGCACATAATACGCTCCTGAAGCCTTGCCTGGCGCGGCTTTCTTTGTGTCCGTGGCGGTCTTTTGCGGCTCGGACACAGCTTTTTGCGGCGCGGTCTTTTTGCCTCCCGGCGCAGCCGGCTTGGACTCAGGCGCAGCCTGCTTGGACTCAGGCGCAGCCTGTTTTGCGGCCTCCTGAGCAGTCGGCTCAGGCGGTTTTGGCTCAGGCTTCGATTCGGCAGGTAGCCTACGTGTTTCATGAACAGGTTTATCGCTCGCGGCAAGGCGCTTGTCTGCCGGAGGCGTAATCGACGCAACCGACGACGGCACGGACGGCTGCTCCCTTATGTTGTCGGCTCCGAGATAGACTCCGACAAAGAAGCTTACAACCATTAACAGAAGAAGTGTTGCCAGAAACAGAGAGGCTTTTTTCAGCATCGAAGGGGTTCCATCATTTTTCATAGTACCAACATAGCATCTCCGTATGAAAAGAATCCATACCTTTCTTTCACCGCAGCGCGGTATGCGCGGCGAACGTTTTCGATGCCAGCGAATGCGGACACCAGCATCAGCGGAGTGGCCTTGGGCAGGTGAAAGTTTGTAAGCAGACCGCCGACAGCCTTGAAATTGTAGCCCGGAGTGATGAAAAGCGAGGTCGCGCCCGGCCCGGCCCGCAGCTTTCCGTTGCAGAAGGCTGTTTCCAGCGTGCGGGTGGCGGTGGTTCCAACCGCGATGATCCGCCGCTCTTCGGCCGACGCCAGAGTGACGGCCCGCGCGGTATCCTCGCCGATTATGAATTCCTCCTCGTCCATCCGGTGATCGGTGATCGTTTCGGCTGTAACCGGCTTGAACGTTCCCATGCCCACATGCAGCGTAATCTGACATATCTCCACGCCGCGCGTTTTCAGCTCATCGATGATTGCGGGCGTGAAATGAAGCCCTGCCGTGGGCGCGGCTATGGCTCCGGGCCGCGAAGCGTAAACCGTCTGGTAGCGGATTTTGTCCTCGTCGTCGGCCGGCCGTCTGATGTACGGCGGAAGCGGAACAGCTCCGTGGCGCTCGGCCCAGACTTCGGGATCGGCGTTGAATCGCAGTTGAAAAATCATGTCCTCGCGCCCGACGATCCGTGCCGACAGCCCGTCCTCGAAAACAATCTCGCCTTTGGAAGCGCCTTTGAGCATCGTATACCAGAGCGAATCGTTACGCTTTCCAAGCAAAAGCACTTCAACTTTTGCGCCGGTTGGCCGCCTGCCGTACAGCCGCGCCGGTTTCACGCGCGTGTCGTTGATCACAAGAACATCGCCGGGGCGGAAAATGGCGGCGATTTCATGAAACATCCGGTGCTCAGCGCGCCCGCTTCGGCGGTGGAGAAGCAGCAGGCGCGATTCGCCGCGCGCGGATGCCGGACGCTGCGCTATGAGTTCCGGCGGAAGATCGAAGTCGAATTCCGTAAGTTTCAAGTCGTTGAGGTTTCGGCGATCGGTTTCAGCGCCGCCCGAAGAGCCACATGGCAAGGCTCAGGATTATGCTTATCAGGATGCCGGTTCCGACGGGAAAGTAGAAACTGAAGTTCTTGCGCTCGACAACGATGTCGCCCGGCAGCCGCCCGATGCCGGGGATGCGTTCGATTACGAGCATCAATCCGCCGGCGGCGGCTATCAGCAGACCGATAACGATGAGTGATTTTCCAAGCTGGTGCATTTCTGAATTATACCGAAAACGCATGGACGAAAGCCGCTTGTATTGTAATATTGCTTTAGCGGCTGCGCACCATTCGATTCGGCGATTTGACAGCATCGGCGGATTCAATTAATCTTGTACGATTTTGAAAAGGAGGCGCTGATATGAGGCTGTTCCCAAAAGAGATTGATTTTTTTGAGATATTCGACCGGATGGCGGGTAATGTTCATAACGCATCCGGGCAGTTGGTTGAGCTTCTCAAGGATTTTGACCGGATCGACGAGCGCGTTCAGGAGATATACTCCATCGAACAGCAGGGCGATATGCTCACTCACGACATCATCAAGCGTCTGAACAAGACATTTCTGACACCAATCGACCGAGAAGACATTCATGCCCTTGCGGACAGGATGGATGACATCCTCGATCTGATATGGGCGGTTGCCGACAGAATCAAGATTTTCAAGATCAATAAGTCGAACGAAGAGGCGCTTTCCATGGCCCGCGACCTGCACCGCACAGTGGACGTCATCAACATGGCGTTCAAGGAGTTGAGCTCCAAAAACTACTCCCATGTGCAGGAGCACTGCATCGAGATCAACCGGCTTGAAAACCGTGTTGACCGTAACTACAAGGCCGCCCTTGCCAGCCTGTTCGACGGCGATCACGACCCTGTTACGATTATCAAGTGGAAGGACATCTACGAGCGGCTCGAGGATGCCTGTAACCGTTGTGAGGACGTAGCTAACATTCTTGAGGCCGTGCTTCTGAAACACGGGTGAGAATGGCCGAATAATCCGTACCGTAGGGGCGGGGTTTCCCCTCCCCACGGTTTTCCGTCACAACGTTATTTTTATGCGCCACACAAGGGCGAGGAAACCTCGCTCGCCCCTGCGGTATTCAAATCAATTTTTTCCCAGCCTCGCAGATCGCCCAAGCAAGCACAGCGCAGGCCGGCAGCGTTATGACCCACGCCAGCACTATCCTTCCGGCCACGCCCCATCGCACCGCTGAAAGACGCTTCGTCGCGCCGACTCCCATAATCGTCGATGAAATGATATGTGTTGTGGAAAGCGGAAGCCCGATGCCGGACGCCACTTCTATAACCGTGGCGGCAGAAGCCTCGGCGGCGAATCCGTGAATGGGCTGGAGGTGTACCAGATTCACGCCCAGTGTCTTGATGATCCTCCAGCCTCCGAACGCTGTTCCCAGCGCCATTGCCACGGCGCATGTCACCATGACCCAGAACGGCACATGGAAATCGGGCAGGTGGTAGTAGCTCACAAGTCCCATGGTGATGATACCCATCGTCTTCTGAGCATCGTTGTTGCCGTGGCTGAAGGCCATGTATGCGGCTGAAACTACCTGCGCCCGGTTGAAGAATGAATTAACCATTCCCAAAGGATGCCTGCCGAAGATCCACATGAGAAACAGCATCAACAGGCAGCCGAAGATGAATCCGGCCAGAGGCGAGAGAATAAGGCCGGTAAGCACCTTGTAAACGCCCTTGACGATGATGACGTCCGGCCCGGCGGTTGCGACGGCAGCGCCCAGTATGCTGGAAAGAAGGGCATGGCTCGACGATGTTGGAAGACCGAAGTACCAGGTTACCAGATCCCATATTATGGCCGACAGAAGCGCCGACACGATGGTCAACTGCGTTACCGCGCCGGCCTGCACGAGACCCGATCCGACGGTTTTTGCCACGGCGGTTCCGGTAAGCGCGCCAGCCAGGTTGAGAATCGCAGCCATCGACACAGCCGCCTTGGGCGAGAGAACTCGCGTGGAAACGGATGTGGCTATGGCATTGGCGGTGTCGTGAAACCCGTTTATGAAGTCGAAAATGGTTGCCAGAACAATTACGCAGACAAGAAGGAAGTAGGAATCTTGCATGATTATGGGATATGGTTAAGCGGCTGTTCGCCCGAACGGGACTTTTCCCCGACGCATCCGGCAGTCGCTCGCTCTCTTTCTCGCATGATTACAGCCTTTCAGCAAAGTTTCAAACTATATACGGCTGCCGCAAATGAAGTCAAGGAGGAAATGCGACAATGTCATAGCACAGCGACAGCCAAAAACAATCGGATGGAAAGCGAAGCTATAATAACACCTGTCATGAACGAGTTAACGGCTGAAAACATTCTGTCACGCATGAAAGACGACAGGCGCAGCCATGCGGTTATGGTCTTCAACAGTCTGGATTCCACAAACAGACATGCCATGATGCTTGCGGCCGAATCGGCAGGTGACGGAACGGTTGTTATTGCCGACACTCAGACCGGCGGCAGGGGGCGTTTCGGGCGAGCGTGGGCATCACCTCCGGGCGTGAACCTGTATATGAGCCTGATACTGCATTCCGACATGGCGCCACGTTTCGCGGGCATCTTCAGTCTTCTGGGAGCCGTGGCGGTTGTAAATGCCGTGCGGCGTGTTTCCGGAGTCGATGCGGTTATCAAATGGCCAAACGATGTGCTGATTGGCGGACAAAAGCTGGCTGGCGTGCTCGTCGAATCAAACATCTCCAATTCCCGCATCAATCATCTGGTTCTTGGCATCGGGCTGAACCTGAACATTATCGTCTCAGACATGCCGGCAGAGATACGCGAAACCGCAACATCGCTGCTGGAAATATGCGGACGAGTCACAGATCGAGCCGGAATGGCGGCGGCGCTCATTGACGAGATCGACTCGATGATCGATCTGTCTGAACGCGCCGGAACGGCCGCCGTGCTAGATGAATGGCGGCGGCATTCGATAACTATGGACAGGGAGATTGCCGTGTCTGACCGTTGCGGCAGCTTCAGTGCTCATGCCGTGGATGTGGACGACACAGGCGGACTGATCCTGCGTCTGAGCGACGGAACGTTTCGGACGGCAACTTCCGGAGAGGTGACGCTTAAGTGATTCTTGCGGTGGATGCCGGAAACTCCGACACAGTGTTTGCGGCCTTCGACGATAACCTCTCGATCCGGCGACGGATGCGCGTTCCGACCGCCAGCATCACGAACGAATCCGATGCCGGCGCGGCGCTTGCCGGGCTTGGCGTGAAGCGTTTCGGCGGAGCGATCGTTTCGTCGGTGGTTCCGCGCGTAACGCCAATCATCCGCAAGGCCGCCGCGATATACTGCGCCGAGCGAATCGTCGAGGTTTCGCGCGCAATAAACACCGGCATAACGTTTGAAATTGAACACCCGGACAGGCTCGGTTCCGACAGGATAGTGAACGCGGCTTACGGTTATCATTGCCACGGCGGGCCGCTTGTCGTTGTCGATTTCGGCACGGCAACCACTTTTTCGGCGGTCAGCGCCGATGGCGCGTTTCTGGGCGGCGCGATCATGCCCGGCCTGAAAACGTCGGCCGACGCGCTGTTGGGCGGAACCGCGCAGCTTGATGCAATCGAGTTGAACGGCCCCGTTCCGGTTGTCGGAGCGAACACCGGGGAGTGCCTGCGGATCGGGATTCTGGAAGGACACGCGGGCGCTGTTGCGCGAATTCTGGCGCGGATTCAGAGCAGGGCAGGCAACGCCACGGTTGTCGCCACAGGCGGGTTGTCCGGTGTCATGACGAAAAGGCTGCCGGAGATAACGTTTTTGAATCCGGATTTGACCATCGAGGGGCTGGCGTGGCTTTACGGAATGAACATGGGATAGGCTGAAGCGCCCGAACGATAGGAATCAGCGGCGGGAATGGGAGTGAATATTTCTGAACATTCCCCCCGCCTCCGGAGGGGTACGCCGTAGGCGGGGAGGTGGTTTCCTCCTCATTTCCTCAGCGGTGCAGTGCGTTATGACAGGCGAGGGCGGCGCGGGATTTTGTTGCACTATCCACGCCAAATTGCCGATCCGGCCACGCCAAATTACCGATCCGGCCACGCCAAATTACCGATCCGGCCACGCCAAATTGCCGATCCGGCCGAGCCGAATTGCCGGTTACCGGCTGATTCCGCTAATATTATCGCCATGAGCGCAAATTCGGATATCGCCGCCCTAACCGCGCTTGACGGCTCGTTTGCCGAAGGCATTTGCAGAGAAAGTGCGCTTGTTACACGCGAAATGACCATCCTTGCGTAAAGAAACCGGCATATTCATCTTAATTATCGGGCTGCTGGCTTTCAACTGGCCGGTTTTGAAGGCTTTCGACCTGAATTCTCCGCTCTATCTGTTTACGGCCTGGGCGGTGTTCATCTTGGTCAATATGCTGCACGGCGCGTTCACAAAGGACAAATAGCGCCATGTTCCCGGCGTGGCAGGTAGTGCTTATCGTTTTCGCGTATCTGCTTGTTCTGTTTCTTGTAGCCTACTACGCCGAGCGCAGGGAGGCGCAGAAGCGCAGCATCGTTTCCAATCCATACGTTTACGCGCTCTCGATGGCTGTCTACTGCACCTCGTGGACGTTTTACGGAAGCGTGGGCAAGGCAGCCAACTCCGGCCTCGACTTCCTGACCATCTACATCGGCCCCACGCTGATGGTTTCTATTTGGTGGATAGTGATGCGAAAGGTTGTCCGCATAGCAAGGGAGTACCGGATAACAACAATCTCGGACTTTCTTGGCTCGCGCTACGGCAATTCGCTCCTTGTGTCGGCCCTGGTCACGGTCATAGCGGTGGTTGGAATCGCGCCTTACATGGGGTTGCAAATCAAGGCAATCATCAACACATTCACCATCTGCACCGGGCATATCGAGGGCGGACAGTTCACCGGCTGGATCATTACCTTTATCCTCGGCATATTCGCCGTCATCTTCGGCGCGCGCCACCTGGATTCATCCGAGCGGCACAGCGGCCTCGTGTTCGCCATCGCGTTCGAGTCTGTAATAAAGCTGGCGGCGTTTCTGATGGTGGGTGTTTTTGTTGCCTACGAGCTTTTCAACGGCTTCGGAGATATATTTTCACGCGCAAGCGCGTCGGAGTTCAGTCATCTTCTTCGTATCGGCGACGGATCGTCGGTTACGTATGCCAACTGGTTTTCTCTCACGTTCCTCTCGATGATGGCCATCATGTTCCTGCCGCGCCAGTTTCATGTGGCGGTGGTCGAAAACAGCAATGAAGCCCATCTGGCCAAGGCGCGATGGCTGTTTCCGCTCTACCTGCTTCTGATCAATCTGTTCGTGCTTCCCGTTGCCCTTGGCGGCCTTCTCACAGGCATCAGTCCGGCCATGGCCGACAACTACGTTTTGATACTGCCGCTTCTCTACGACAGGAGTTTTCTGACGATTGTAGCCTTCATCGGAGGTTTTTCGGCAGCCACCGCCATGCTGATCGTGGAATCCATCGCTCTGAGCACGATGGTGATGAACAGCCTTGTGATTCCGGCCATATACAGGTTCAGCGACAGGAGCTTTTTCTCCCTCATGGTGTTGAACGCGAAACGCCTTGCGATCATCGCGTCAGTATTTTCGGGCTACATGTTCGCGGTGGTTTTCGGCGAGTTCTACACGCTTGTGGACATGGGCCTGAAATCGTTCGAGGCGGTTGCGCTTTTCGCGCCGCCGTTTTTCGGGGCGCTTTACTGGAAGACCGGGAACCGCAAGGGAGCCATCGCCGGGCTTGCCGGCGGATTCGGAGTTTGGCTCTACACGCTTTTCCTTCCGGCCATGCACAAGGCCGGGCTGTTCGCCGGAAGCCCTGTGATGAGCGACCTTTACAGCTCGCGTCTTTTCAACCCGACGGCGCTTTTCGGCGTGACCGGCCTCGACCGCTGGACGCATTCACTGCTGTGGAGTTTTTCGGTGAACTGCCTGCTGTATGCCGGCGTGTCGCTTTTTACGCGCCAAAACGATGACGAGACGCGGCAGGCGATGGCTTTTGTCGATATGCAGGCACCCGAACGCCCTCATGCTCCCGGCGCGGCGCGCCCGCTTGGCGGCGACGGGATCGAGGAGCTCTTGTGCCAGTACATCGGCAACAGGGAAGGAAGGCGCGCATACGGCAAGATACTCAGGGAAAAGGGGATTAATCCACGCGGCATGTCGAGGGCCGAGCTTCGCGAGCTGAGGAGCGAGGCCGAGAAGATTCTATCAGGCGCGATAGGTTCTTCCATAGCCACTCTGATTCTCAGGGATTCGCTCGTTGTCACCGAGGATGAGCGGCGCGAGGTGGCCGATTCCATAAAAACCATGGCCGACAGCCTGCGCTATTCGCGGCAGGAGCTTGCAAGCGCCAACCGCCAGTTGGTGTTTCTCAAGGAGTTCAGCGAGAACATCATAGAGAGCCTGCCGCTTGGCATCGTGACGATTGACGGCGATGGCTGTATAACGTACTGGAACCGGTACATGGAAGACCTGACAGGCATAGCCAAGTCGAGGGCGAACGCCGCGCCGGTTCAGACCCTGATGGGCGACATGCATCAGTGTTTTCTGGGCGACGAGATTAATTCCGGCGAATACCTCTGCAACCGGAGATTTTCGGGCGAAGGACACAAAGAGCAGACGATAAAGATATACGCTTCGCCGTTCAAGGGGCTGGACAAGGGATATGTCTTCGTTCTGGAGGATGTGACGGAGAAGAAACGGCTCGAAATGGAACTGGCGCAGTCGTCCAAACACGCAAGCCTAGGCAGGTTAACGGCGGGTGTTTCTCATGAGATCGGAAATCCGCTCGCGTCGATTTCATCGCTTGTGCAGGAGCTTGCCTCCCTCGATCTTCGCTCGGATGCCGACCTAAAATTCACGAAAGACTCGCTCAGTGTTATAAACGGCCATCTCGCACGTATAGCACGTATTGTGCGAAGCCTTGGCGACTTTGCCCGGCTTTCGTCGCCCGATCGCATTACCTGCGGATTGAACGAAATATTGGATCGCACCATGGCGCTGGTGCGCTACGACAAGAAGGCGAGAAACATCGCCATCGCTGTTGAGATGGACGATGGGATGCCGGTACGAGCGAACCCGGATCAGATTCAGCAGGTATTTCTTAACATCATGCTCAATGCGCTTGACGCCATGCCGGAAGGAGGCGAGCTTTCGGTTTCCGCGAAATCGGCAGGCGGATGGGTTGAGACGCGAATAAGCGATACCGGCACGGGTATCGATCCGTCCGTTATAGACCGGATTTTCGATCCTTTTTTCACCACGAAGCCGCTCGGCAAGGGAACCGGCCTGGGCCTTAGCATCTGCTATGGTATAATTAAAGATCACGGCGGCACTATTACGGCGGGCAATAACAGACTAAAAGGCTCGACCTTCATAATCAGGCTTCCGGCTGCCGATATATAACAATGGCTAATAACATCATTATTGTCGAAGATGAGGAAACCCTTCGCGGCTCACTCACAAGGGTGCTTCAGCGCGAGGGCTACTCTGTTGACGGCGTTTCGAGCGCCGAGGCGGCGATGCAGTCGCTTGCCGAAAACGTGTACGACCTCATGATCACCGACATAATCCTTCCCGGCATGAGCGGCATGGAGCTTCTCGGAAAGGTTAAAGAGTTTGCGCCAGACCTTACGACAATCGTGATGACTGCCTACGCCTCCACCGAAACCGCAGTCGAGGCGCTCCGCTCCGGAGCCTACGACTACATAATGAAGCCGATCATTCACGAAGAGATCAAGAAGCTCGTCAGCAACGCCCTCACCCAGAAGGCTCTTGCTGCCGAAAATGCCGTTTTGAAGCGGCAGATCGACCAGAAATTCAACTTCGACCGCATCATTGGCGAAAGCGCTGCGATCAAACGCGTCTTGAACGAGATAGCCAGGGTGGCCGACACGCGAAGCAACGTGCTGATTACAGGCGAAACCGGAACCGGCAAGGAGCTTCTTGCGCGCGCGATTCACTTCGGAAGCAGGCGGCGGAACAACCCTTTCATACCCATAAATTGCAGCGCCATACCGGAACATCTGCTGGAATCCGAACTGTTCGGCCATGCACGCGGCGCGTTCACAAGCGCGTTTACATCGAAGAAGGGTCTTTTCGAGGAAGCCGACACCGGATCCATTTTTCTGGATGAAATAGGCGAGCTTCACCCAAACATTCAGACCAAACTGCTGCGCGTTCTTGAGGATCAGGAGATCAGGCCGGTGGGAAGCACGCAGTCTCGCAAGGTGGATCTGCGCATCATCAGCGCAACAAACCGGAACATCGAACAGGCTGTGGAAATCGGCGATTTTCGCGAAGACCTCTATTACCGCATAAATGTTATTACCGTAACACTCCCGCCGCTTAGGGAGCGCAACGGCGATATTGTCACGCTTGCCGAATTTTTCCTCCAGCGATTCGGTGCGGAAGTCGGGCGCGGCGTTAAAACGCTCTCGGACGAGGCGCGCAGGGCATTGTCCGCATACGGCTGGCCTGGAAACGTGCGCGAGCTTCAGAACGTTATCGAGAGGGCTGTGCTGATATCCGATGCCGACACGATATTGCCCGAACACCTGCCGCGCTGGACAACCCGGAAAGACCCGTTTCTTGTCGGCCAGGTCAGGAAGCAGCTCTCGATCGAAGACTACACACGCGCCTTCATCATGGAGTATCAGGACAGCTTCAGCGAACAACAGATTGCCGACATGCTTGGCATCACGAGGAAAACCCTGTGGGAAAAACGAAAAAAGTGGGATCTCAGGCGCTGACCCCGCGCAGTGCCGGCACCAGCCAGTGCCAGATTGGCAAATCCCCGGCACGAATTGGCGAATCCCCTTGCAGGGTTGGCGAATCCCCTTGCAGGGTTGGCGAATCCCCGCGCCGGGGCATCGAGTGGTCCGAATCCGCCCTTAAAGAGATTCGCAGCAGGATTGCCGTTACGCAAAAAGCGGCAAAGACAGCGGATTCTGCGCCTCCGCAAATTGCGAAAACGCCATCCGACGATGATATTTTCCGGGAGGCCATGTCCGGCGTGCATGAATTCTCCGAGTTCCGCTCGCTTGAGCATCGAGCCCTCAAGCGCCAGCCGCGTCCCTGTCCCGTCGATTTTTCCGGCGAAGACCTCGATGCGGAACTGCATTCGTTCATCGACGGGCGCTCGCGGATAGACATAAGCCAGACCAGCGAGTATGTGCAATGGCACGCGCGAGATGTCAGCCCGGATTTCTGCCGCGACCTGCACACCGGGCGGATTCCGGCGCAGGACAGCCTCGATCTGCACGGTTTCACCCTCGACGACGCCCGTCCGGCGCTCGAAACCTTCGTGCGCGACGCTGTAAGGCGCGGACTTCGATGCGTGAACATTGTACACGGACGCGGTCTTCGCTCGCCGTTGGGGCCGGTGCTGAAAGAAAATATCCGCCGTTGGATTTCGTTCGGACCGCTTGGAAAAATCGTCATGGCCTACGCAACCGCGCCGTCCGCCGACGGTGGGGCCGGAGCAACTTATCTGCTGCTGCGATGAACACTTCGATAAAAATCTTTTTGAAGCGCGCCGTGCTTGTTCTGTGTGCGGCCATGGCGTTTCCGGTACCGGCATCCGCCGAAACCTATCAGTTCTACGATCAGGACGGAACCATGATCGTCACGAACAGGAAGTCCGATCTGCCGGAGTCCGGGCCTGTCAAGGTTCTTTCGTCATACAACAAGCCAACCGGCAAGACGGCTTTGCCACCCCCGCCCGATCCCACGGTTACGATCATCGGCAAGTTCGGTCATGCGCGTCCTGTCGCGCCGGCGCCCGAGCCGTTGGTGGAACTGGTGAAATTCACGTACTACGATGTCTGCGGAAAGACAGCGGACGAGGCTTTGAGCAAGACCCTTCAGCAGGGGCCATACGATTCGGGCGAGGGCAGGCGTTATCCGGGTCAGACCAAATGGACAATGGGATGGGGGTATCGCCTGACCTACAACGCCAGGCACGATGGATCCGCCGAAAAGGTGCGCGTGGTTGCGGACGTTCACGACGTTGACGTGTTTTCCGACGTCGAGGTCACGCTTCCCAGGCTGGCGCCCGGATGCCGCCTGCCGGACAACGAGCGCAAGGAATGGGATCGGGTCATAGGCGTGCTTCGCAATCATGAGTTGGATCATGTGAGCATTGTTCTGGATCACGGCAGCCTTGAGGCCATGGCAAACGGCATTGCGGGCGCGCGGGAGTATGTGATGAGCGCGACCGGCAATCTGGATCATGAGGTGCGAAAGGCTGTTGAGCGCGACACGCACAACGCCGGAGCGCCGTGGCTGAAACGCATAAGGGAACTGAACGACGAATACGACCGGATTACCGATCATGGAATCAGGAACGAACAGCGCGACACGTTTTTCGATTCATTGTGACTGATTTAGGCATGTGTCTTTAAGCCGGTCACGCAGGGGACTGTCAATGCGGGTGCAATGTGTCCGCTACGGCTCTCACCAGATTCACCCATCTCAAAAAAACAGACAGTTCCGGCACGATTCGATCTCCTTGCGCGCCGGACAGAGTCCGGAAATACCCTGATGACACAGGGCGAAATCGTATCGGAGCGGATCATTCGGTGAAAAAGCCTTCAATGCGCCGGTGATTTCCATGGCTGTTTTCCAGTCGCGCGCGGCTCTTGTTGTCAGGCCGATGCACCCGGAGATTCTTGCTATGTGCGTATCCAATGGAATAACCAGTCGATGCGCCCCTATTTCGCTCCAGATGCCGAAATCGATATCTTTGTCGCGCACCATCCAGCGCAGATAGAGCGCCATGCGCTTTGCCGCGCCGCCGGATGCAGGCGTGGGCAGAAGGTGCGGGAGGCCGCCGGAAGGTACCTCGCACCGCCTCAGTCTGCCCACGGCAAAGGCAATGGCCCTCCCAGCATCCGAATCTTCTTCCGATAGCCCGGCCATGAACAGATTCTTCAGAGATCCGTATTCGGCAATGGCCGATTGAATCGACGACAGCAGCGCAACGATGTCATCCGGCTTCGTAAACCTGTACTTGATACCGTCGAAGCGCCGTCTTTCATGATCGACATCGAACGAGGCGGCGTAATCCGCCGGTGAACGTCCCATTGCCGCAAGAATGCGTTCTATCACGGGCCTGAAAAGCGTTACCTTGCCGTATGCCAGCGATGCTGCGATCAGACCGGCAACCTCGATGTCCGCCGGAGACGAGTAGCGGTGAACCAGCCCGATGGGGTCATGGTCTGTCCGAGCCGCGAAATCGTAGCTGTCATAAAGACGGTCGAGAAGTTCCTTAAGCCGCGCCGCAGGTAACATAAGCCATCTCGTCAGGGAACAACGCCTCAAATTCGCGAAGCTGCGCGTCGAGCATGCCGGAATGCGCGTCCGACGGATCGCCGCCCTGCCCCGCGCGCATCGCTATCCGCGCATCAAGAACATCCCGAGGCGCATCGCATCGGATTATGCGAAACGGCGCGCCCCTGGTTTCGGCCACCCGGCGGGCCTCGTCGCGAAGCCTTCTTTTGCCGAACGTGGCATCCAGAATCACGGAGCATCCGCCGCCAAGCGCCTCGGCCGAGTACTCAAACATCCTGCGGTAGGTGCGCTCGGTATGCGCGGAAGCGTAGATTCCGCCGCCGAATGCCGCGCTTGCGCCTTCGCGCGGGCGCAAACCGGCAAGCGATTTCCGCAGCGAATCGGAACGAATAACGGCCGCTCCGGTTTCGGCGGCATGAGCGCGCGCGGCTGTGGATTTGCCGCTTCCGCTTGGGCCGCATGTGATCGTGAGTGTTGGCGGCGACGAGCTTCCGGAAACGTAGCCCGCAGCCAGATCGAAAAACATCCGCGCGGATGCTGACGCTCTTTCGCGTTCCGAATCGCTTATGGCCGGGTCATTCGCCGCGAAAGATGCCACCTTGCCGCGCACCATGGCGCGGTAAACCTTGTAGAAGGCAAGAAGCGGGAGCATCCCGTAGTCGGCTGTGCGGTCGAGGTAATGGTTCAGCATCGCGGTGGAGACTTCGCGCCTGCCCATGAAATCCAGCTCCATCAGCATGAACGCCAGATCGGACGCCGTGTCGTGCCGTCTGTACGCCGCGTTGAACTCAATGCAGTCTATGATGTCGATATGATCGTCGAAAACGAATACATGTTTGGGGCGAAGGTCGCCATGACAGTCGCGAATGTGGCCATCGGCAATTCTTTGCAGGAAGCGGTCGATGTTGGCCACGATGAAATCATCGGTGTACCGGTGAATAAGAGCGTGAATTTCGGGGCTTATGGTTTTGCCGGGTACATTTTGGCCGATAAACGGCGCGGTCTGCGACAGGTTTTCGAGAGCGTGATGCGCGGTCATGCCGGGCGAGCCGCCCGGATCGATCGCCTCGCCAGAATCGGCAGCGGCGTGAAAATCGGCGATGGCGCGGGATATTCCGCGAATCGTGTCGTCCGCCAGCATGTTATTGACCGCCAGATAATGCAATGACGCTTCATCGGGCAGGCGGCGCATCTTGACAGCCGCCTCAACCGGATTGGATGAATCCTCAGGAAAATACTCGCCGTTAACCTCTGAGATATCAACCACGCCAAGGTAAACGCCGGGCGCGGCCCGAAGGTTCAGGCGATATTCCTCCCGGCAGAAATGCCTTCGCTTCTCCGGCGCGCTGAAGTCCAGAAATCCGAAATTCACCGGCTTTTTGATCTTGTAAACGTATTCGCCCGCCAGAAACACGCATGAAGCATGTGTCTGCGCCAGAGTCACGGATTTGGGGCGATGCGGGTAGCGCTCAGGCCGAAGCAGATCGGCGATGAGCCTGGCCGGATCATGCGGCATCGGCGCGTTATGCCATTGCCGCCCGCAACTGTCCGCAGGCGGCGGCGATGTCGATGCCCCGGCTGTCGCGAAGCACGCTGACGTAACCGGCATCAAGCAGCGCCTTCTGAAACCGGCGCGCGCTCAGTTCGTCCGGACGACGGTACGGCAGATCGGTCTGCGGATTAAAAAGAAGCAGGTTGACCATGCAGTTCAGGCCGTGAAGAAGCGCGGCAAGGTTTTCGGCGTCCGAAACTGAATCGTTCACGCCCGAAAGAAGGACATATTCTATCAGCACGCGCCGCCCGGTTTCGCCGTATGCCCGAAGAGCCTGCATCAGCTCGGCCAGAGGATGCTTCCTGTTGATCGGCATGACGCGGCTTCGCGTTTCGTCATCCGCCGCGTTTAAAGACACCGCAAGCCTTACATCCAGCTCGCGCGGCATGCGCGCAATCTCCGGCGTTATGCCGGAAGTGGAAAGCGTTATCCGGCCCGGCGGAATGCCGAAACCGAGAGGATCCGCCGCGATGCCTGCGAAACGGCTCACCGCGTCGAAATTGTCCAGAGGCTCGCCGCATCCCATAAGCACTATATTGGTGATACGGCAGCCGGCCGCCCTTTGCGCGGCGATTACCTGCCCGGTCATTTCGGCGGCTGTGAGATTCCGGACGAAGCCGGACATTCCGGTTACGCAGAAGCGGCAGGCCGAGCGGCAGCCCACCTGCGTGGAGACACAGAGCGTGCGCCGCGCGCGCTCCGGAATAAGCACGCCTTCCACGGTTTCGCCGTCCGGCAGGCGGTAGAGAAATTTTCTCGTGCCGTCCTCCGACTGCAAGGCGGTTTCGATGCTCAACGTTGAAATGCGGCATCGCCCGGCAAGCAACGCCTTGAGGCGCGCGGCAACCGGAATTTCATCCGTGGATTCGGCGCCGTCACGGAAAACAGCCCGCAATACAGCCCGCGCCTGATGCGGTGTGCCGCCAAGCGAGACGCAGAATTCTTCTGTCTCGGCGGTTGAACGTCCTCTTAAATCAGGCAGTTGCTTCAAGCCGCGACTTCCGGGAATGTCTCCTCGAACTTCAGTTGGAACCGTATAAGCTCCTCGTATTTCGACAAGCGCAACGCCTGCGCAGCGTCGCATCTAAGCTGCCTGCGTTCATAGTCGTCAGGCATCACCTCGGTTATCGTTCCGTTCGCGCCGTAGGCTGTCGCGCCGCGGAACTGGTACGGAACCATCTTCTCTATTCCGCTTGAGTGCGACGGATCGATCACAACTGGCAGTATCGTGCGCTCCTTGATGGCCGGAATCACGTCGAAGTCTATATGCGAGCGGTTGTAATCGCCGTGCGTGGTCGATTTCACGCCGCGCTCGCAGAGTATTATCTTCTTGTTGCCCTGATTGGCGATGTATTCGGCGGCGTCCAGCCACTCCTCAAGCGGAGCCGCAACGCCGCGTTTGTACAAGATCGGGATCTTCTGCTTGCCAACTTCTTCGAGCAGGTTGAAGTTCTGGTAGTTTCGCGTCCCAAGCTGAAGCATGTCGGCGTGCTTCGACACTTCCTCCACCATGTCAACGCCCATGACTTCGGTGATATACGGAATGCCGGTTTTCTCGCGAGCCTTGTCCAGGAAATCGATAGCCTTCATACCAAGCCCCCTGAAATCGGTCGGCCTTGTGCGCGGCTTGAACGCGCCGCCCCTGATTATCAGCCTGTCGGTTATGCCAAGCTTGTCGCCGATGCGCTTCAGGTCGTCGCAAACCTTGTTCAGATATTCCTTAGATTCCACGGCGCAGGGCCCGGCGATGAAGATATAGCTGCCGTCGCCGATTTTGCGTGTATGGCCGTCCGCCCCCTTCACCTTGATGATCTTGCGCGGTTTTTCGAGCACAAGGCCGTCCGGCCCCTTGGCGATGCGGTTTATGGTCTTGTACCGGCTGGACACGCGCCATACCTTGACCACGCCTGGAAATGAACGCAGATGTTCCTCGTCCAGACCGGCGGTGTTGCCGTCAACGGCGATAACGTTGTAAATCTCGCCGTGAATCACTTCCGGTCTGCAACCGGCGCGGCGGACAATCGCCTCGATTTCCTTCAGGTGTTTTTCGTTCTTTTCAAGCTCTATGATCATCTTTGCGTCTCTCCTTGCGGTTACTTGTTTCTATTCTATGCGGAAGTGGCTGCTTTTGTGAATCACCTATGAAACCTTGACAGACATATTCAACTATAGAAACATGCAACCGATAAGGAGTAACATTGTCACAATCGTCATCCGAACCGATGGCGGCAGCAACATTAATGGAGCACGCGCAGCAATGGACATTCATCATCTGAGGATTTTCACGGCGGTTTTCCGCAACCGAAGCTTTTCCGGAGCTTCCCGCGAAATGGGCCTTAGCCAGCCCACGGTCACGGAGCATATCAAGAACATCGAGACCGAACTGGGCCTTCGCCTCTTCGACAGGCTGGGCCGCTCTATCATTCCCACAGCCGAGGCCGAAACCCTCTACGCGCACTCACTCAAGATAATCGACGACATGCGGCTGATGGAAGACGCCGTCAGAAACGCAAGCGGCAATATCAGGGGAGAGATAAGCATAGGGGCCAGCACCATTCCCGGCACATACATCCTTCCGGCTCTGGCCGCCGAATTCGGCAAGGCGCATCCTGATATATCCTTCAATATCGTCATCGACGACTCGCGCAGGATAACCGACATGGTCATCGCCCACGACCTCATGATGGGTATAGCGGGTTCAGTGCTTGAACCGGACAAGCTCATGTACGAGCCGTTTGCCCGGGACAGCCTGGTGCTTGTGGCGCGGCCCGGACTTGTCGCTTCGAATTCCGTCGGCATAAACGATCTCGTCAGTCTGCCGTTCATCCTGCGGGAGGAAGGTTCCGGCACACGGAACGCCACCGAAAAATTTCTTAATGCCAACGAAATAGCCATCGCATCGTTGCGCGTTGTGGCCAAACTCGGCTCCACCGCGGCTGTGAAAGAGGCCGTTAAGGCCGGGCTGGGCGTATCCATAATCTCGAACCTTGCGGTAAAAGACAGCGTTGCGCACGGCGATCTGGTCGAAATTCCGATAAGTGGCGCAACAATCAGCCGGGCGTTTCACCTTATCACTCACAGGAAAAGAACCATGCCCGCCCATTACAACCTGTTCCTGAAGTTTCTTGCCGGCACGTCAGCCGTGGAGCTTGCCGACTGAATGGCGGCTTTTGCACCCGTCATGTAAGCAAAACCTCAACAGACAGCCTGTCTCGCATTGACAGCATGTCGGTCTGCTGATATACAGGTGATAGCGCGGGTGTTCTACGCGCAAATAGCCGGAAGGAGTATTCGATCATGGCAAAGCTGCTTTACATATGCGCAAGTCCGATGGGCGAACGGTCATACTCCACACGCGCGGCTAACGCTTTTGTCGAGGCCTATCGCAAGACGCACCAGGGCGACACGGTGGAAACGCTACTTGTAACCGGCAAGCCTGTCATGCTGGTGCTTGCGAGAGGCGGCGAATATCCTGCCGGATCCCCGGCTGCCGCTTACGATCACCAGCGCCCGCACCTTGAACTCCTCCTTGGTTTCATGGGGTTTTCCGACATACGCGCAGCCGTGATCGAGCCGACGCTTGCCGGGCCGGACAAGGCGGAAGCATCGCTTGCGGCGGCTGTTGCCTCGCTGACCAGCGCGGCTGAGGGGTTTTAACCCCGCCAATTGAGCGAACTTACGCCTCTCATCCTCGTAACCAACGACGACGGCGTTCACGCGCCCGGTCTGTTCGCGCTTGCCAAGGCGATGAAAACCTTGCGCGGCGGCGATGTGGAGGTCGTCGTCATTGCGCCTGACCGCGAACGTTCGGCTGTGGGCCACGCGCTCACCATGCACCGCCCGCTTTTCTGCGAGGAACTGCGCGAAGGCGTCTTCGCCATAAACGGAACGCCTACCGACTGCGTGGCAATCGGCGTGAAGAAGATACTCAAGCGGCGGCCAGTGCTCATCGCGTCCGGCATCAACCGCGGCGGCAATCTGGGCGACGACATAACCTATTCCGGCACTGTGTCGGCCGCCGTTGAAGGAACGCTGATCGGCATCCCGTCTATTGCCGTTTCGATTGACGGGGCCTCGCATCTGCACTACGCCGACACCGGGCGCGTGGCCGCCATCGTTGCCGCGCATGTTCTCGAGCGCGGGCTTCCGCCCGACACGCTGTTAAATGTAAACGCCCCGAATATTCCATGGGACGAGCTTCGGGGAATCCGCTTCACCGGTCAGGGCAAGCGCACCTATGATGACGCGATTCAAGAAGTCAGGGATCCTCGCGGGCGCGCGCACTACTGGCTTGGCGGCGGAACTCCGGTATTCAGAGGCGGCGAGGAGACCGACATTCACGCGGTGGCGCAGGGTTTCGTGTCTGTAACTCCGCTTCATCTCGACTTGACCAACTACGACGCGCTGCGGATGATCGAGACCGATTGGGCCGGGATGACGCGGCTCAAGCCATGAGCGGCGAACGCTTCGATGTGATCATTGTTGGGGCCGGGCCTGCCGGAATCTTCGCCGCGCTTGAGCTGACGCAAAAGCATCCCGCGCTCAGAATCCTGATGATGGAGAAGGGCGGAAGCATCGAGGAGCGCGCCTGCCCGCTGAAGACGAAAGCGGTGTCGTGCGTGGCATGCCCGGAATGCGCCCTGTTGAGCGGCTGGGGCGGGGCGGGCGCGTACAGCGACGGCAAGCTTTCGCTTTCGCGTTTCGTGGGCGGCAACCTGGCGCGGCATGTCGGAGATTCCGCGCTCGACAGCCTTATCAGAGAGGCCGACGCAGCCTATATTCAATTCGGCGCGCCCGGAGTCGTTCACGGCTTGCCGGACGAAAACCTTCGCTCACTTCAGGAATTGGCGGCCCGAAACGAGCTTGCACTCGTGGAGTCGCCGGTGCGGCATATCGGAACCGACGTATGTTTCGACGTTCTAACCCGCATGAAGGAGCATCTGGGCGGACGGGTTGAGATGCTTTTCCGATGCGGTGCCGCGTCCATAATTGTGGAGAATGGCCGGGCGCAGGGCGTTCAGGCATGCAACGGACGCCGGTTCACCGCCGACTACGTCGTGCTTGCTCCAGGCCGCGAAGGCTCGCGGTGGCTGGACGAAGAAGCCGCGCGGCTTGGTCTTACCCGCCTCACAAACCCGGTTGACATCGGCGTTCGGGTAGAGCTTCCGGCGGCGGTGATGGAGCATCTGACCAGCGTAACCTACGAGCCTAAGCTCATATACAGAACCCGCCGGTTCGACGATCAGGTTCGCACGTTCTGCGTTAATCCTTACGGCGAGGTGGTGAAGGAACATCTGAAAGACGTCTGGACCGTAAACGGCCACAGCTACGCCGGGCGAACGAGCGGCAACACGAACTTCGCGCTTCTGGTCAGCACCACATTCACCGAGCCGTTCGACGAACCGATTCAATACGGCAGACACATCGCACAGCTTGCGAATTTCCTTGGACGCGGAGTTATCGTGCAGCGATTGGGAGACCTTCAGCACGGGCGGCGCTCCACAAGGGAACGGATCGATCGCGGACTGGTTCGCCCAACCCTTGCCGACGCAACTCCCGGCGACCTAAGCTTCGTGCTTCCATACCGCCATCTGGCGGACATCATGGAGATGCTGGAGGCGCTCGATCGTATCGCGCCGGGCGTGAACAGCCGCCACACTCTTCTCTACGGAGTGGAGGTTAAGTTCTACAGCCGCCAGTTCAGGCTGTCGGAAACGCTGGAAACGGAAATTCCGGGGCTTTTCGCGGCTGGCGACGGCGCGGGCGTGAGCCGGGGGCTGATTCAGGCGTCGGCATCCGGCATGGTTGCGGCGCGGGAGATTTTGGCGCGGATAAATTAATGACGCAATCTATCGGGGCGGGTTTCCCCGCCCCGTGAGTTATTCGAACGCCCTATCTGTTTTTCCAGCCGAAGGCGTGCGGCCATTTTGCGGTATCGGTCGATACGGACGTATGGCATATATGGCATGCGTTCCTGTTCTCCGGATTCGCGCCTCCGTGTTCCTCGGCAAATTCCGACATATCGTCATCGCCTCTCGACCCTGAATGGCAGGCTCCGCAGCTTCCGATTGACTTGGCCTTGCCCTGATACTGAATAGCCTGATAGTTGTCTGATTCCTGAGTTGCGGGAACCATGGCATGAGGGCTTCCGTGGCATCCGGCGCAGAACAGGTTGCCATGCCCGCGCGCGTCCTTGTAGAGCACGCTTCCCGTGTCCACGCCGCTTACGTTATGGCAGGTGAAGCATTTCGGCTCTCCCGCCCACGGGATTCGCGCGCCGGACGCGATGGAACCGGCAAGTTCTGCCATGGTTCCATGGCAGGCAACGCAGTTACCGTCGGAGGAGGTGTGGGCGGCGCTTCTGTTGCACTTGGTATTGGTTCCCGGATGACAGTCGTAACAGGCCGCGCTCCTTGCCGCATGTGAGTTGTGAATGGCATACGAAAGATATTTCCCTGTCGGCCCGGCTCCGCTTTTGCCAAGGGCCGGGCTGCCGTGGCAGTTCGCGCAGAGCACCGGCTTACCGCTTACAAGAGCTGTCCCGTGCATCAGGTCGTGTTTTTGCAGAATGTCCGCGAAAGCGTCCGCGCCGTGGCAATTTGCGCAGTTGATCTCGTCCGACACCGGAACGGTGGCCCGCGTCTGCGCCACAATAGCGCCCGCCGTGTTCTTCACGGTGATCTCAGCCGTCTGGTACGGATTCCAGGCTCCGGAGTCGTTCACCGGCGTAACAGGTATTCCGTTGACGGTGAAATAATCCCCCTTGGGCAGCATCTGTCCGGAAAGGCCGTTATGAACACCCGAGTCGGAAAGATTTATTCCCTTGTTCTTTTCGAGTGCTATCCCGAAAAGCGCCAAGGCATTGTCCCAGAACTGGCCGAATGCCGCCCCGAACGAATCGGTCTTTCCGTATGACCAGGTATTGCCGATGATCCGGTACTCCACCGAAAGCCCGGAAGTGACTATCTCCGGCGGACTCCCCTTCCGCACAACCTGCGCAACCAGAGTGTTGTACGGCGGAAGGATTACAGCCTGATCGTAAGTCGGGTTCAGGCAGTGCATTCCGAGATCGTTCCATGCAAAAACCACATACCCGGAATTCGTGATCACGGGCACTGCTCCGGAATTGCCTGTTCCGGAATTGCCCGCTGAAGAACCTCCGGATTCGCCGGTTTCGCCGGAACCGGATTCCGGATGCGATTCCCCGGAAGTTGATCCGGATGAATCCGTGTCGTGGCCGTCGGATGACGAATTTGTTTCCGGCGTCGTGCCCGCGGGCGTCTCGACCGCGCATGCCACCATGAAAATGCAGAGTGCAAACAGCAAGAGCAATCCCGTTTCCTTGTACCTCATTGATTTTCTCATTAAGGTAAACCTCCTTGATTGATGGCTTCATTATCAGGGAGACCGATTAAGCGTGAATGAACGGACGATTAAATTATCTTAACCGTCACGGCGCTTGCGGCGGCAGATATGGCACATGAGGACATTATCATTGAGTTATGACAATTCGCATCGAGGCTATTGACAATATGGCTTCCCTGGACTATCATATTAATCCCTGAGGCGATGGATGCCTCTGTGGGCGCTCTTTACGAATCTAAGGAAAAGTTAGCTCGCCCCTTCAAACCAACTCATGCTGAAGGGGTGCTATTGATGATTTCAGGCTTGCGCCTAAGGCGTTGCCCAACTGTCCTGACCGGGGATGGTTGCACGATCTTTGAGAATTGAAAGTCAGACGTTAGGTCACGTTTAGTGAATTTCCCCGAAATCCTTAAATTTCGGGTAGCGAATTGTCCGTAAATCTTCGGATTTGCGGTAGTGAAAATTTCTGAGAGTTTGATTCTGGCTCAGAACGAACGCTGGCGGTGTGCTTAACACATGCAAGTCGAACGGAGCGATACATGTAGCAATACATGTATTGTTTAGTGGCGGACGGGTGAGTA